>Ga0157364_1002692_pt1 | contig 16796 bp, 9 predicted proteins | sample AttsexASBM2_FD_111476 | JGI IMG/M metagenome (GOLD analysis project Ga0157364, IMG submission 111476) | Fungus gardens microbial communities from leaf cutter ant in Ribeirão Preto, State of São Paulo, Brazil - Atta sexdens ASBM2 | ecosystem: Host-associated > Fungi > Mycelium > Unclassified ... | reverse complement strand
GTTGTCATGAAGAAGAATAACTTTATCATGTCTTTGCTCGTATTCCGACCGTTTTTCTCGCAATGCACGGCTCAAACGAATCAATTGTAGCCGATACCGATCGTCCGTATTGAAATCGCCAGGTTTCAACAATTCATAAACAAGACCCTTTTGGTCCCACCAAATACAGAGCATGACCTTCGAACCATGAATGTTCGTGGTGTTGATGTTGAGGTCGATGGCAACGACCGGGCTTAGAGTAGTATTTTTTCTTCTTGGGGTTGTCGTAGAATATCCACTTCTCCAGTCATAATCCGATGCAAAAAACCTTTTCTCTGTTGTCTTTGAATCAACTGTTCGCAAGTGAAAAATCGCCTTTCAACGTCTCTCGGTTTCACAATTTCCTTGTTTTTTTGAATCATTCCCATGGCTCTCAATCGTACAGAAACGGCTTGTTGAGTTACCCACAATGATTCTGCAAGCTCTTCTTGCGTTTGACTCTGATCTTCTTCGAGTAATGCCTCTAATTCTTTGTTTTCGAATTTTTTTGGCTATCCAGAGCGAGTTTGTCTTCAACGCTGAAATCTCCATCCTTGAAACGTCAAAACCATTCCTTACATGATTTATCAGTTGGAGCAGTGTCACCATAAACTTCGACAAGCATTCGATGGGCTTCAGCCGCACTTTTCTTTCAATTAAAGCAGAAAATCAAACCCTCCCGCAAATGCTGCTTGGTTAACAATTCGACATTTCAAACACAGGTAAAAATCAAGGTTTTTGTATGAAATACAAAGCGATATAAACTGAATATTATTAGCAAATGTTTAACCTCTCTGAAACCGTCAAAATCAGCTGTCACTATGAACCATTCACAACAGCTGGAGCCATCTTTAGGGAAACGGACCGAATTAATTTGTACTCTCAATATAAAATCAAATTTGTCGAATAATAGACGAAGTAGTGATGAATCATCAAACCAGTTCGGTTAACAGCGAGAAAAGGCAGTCAGTAAAAGCAGTGAGTAAAAAAAAAATTTCCAGTAATTATAGATGTAACATGATGTCAAATTATATAAGATAAAATATATAAGAAGTGTTGTACATGCGTCCTTAATAATATTGGTAGATAATCTAAATACAATAATAAATATAATACATCAAAATGAAGCTATAAAGAGATATCGTTACAGATTGAAAACTTAAACATGTTTTAAACAATTAAAATTATATAGATAAAACAATGTTATAATGATAATTTATAAATTTATGTATAAATGTATATATAAAATTTGAACCAAAGCAACAGCTGAATATATTATAAATAAAATTGCTTCCAGTTATATACTACCTTGATCAAAAAGTTCCCGGAATTCATTCAGAAAATTCAAAATACAGTTTTATTCATCAAAAGTGAAGTTTGTCCCTTGAAAGTACTCCCCACTGCAACGCACTTATGCCAGCGCTTGATTCAGCTCTTGAAACATTTCTGGAACTCTATTGTCGGTATAGCCATCAGAGCCGTCTTCGATTTTTCCATTATCTCCTTTCGGCTGTTAAAACGTGTTCTCCGTAATGGTTTCTTGACTCGATCGAACAGAAAAAAATCAGTTTCCCAACATTTCTAAGGTTTTCACACCATTGAATCCATTTTTAACGCAAAATTTAATATAAACTCGTTGTTGCAAATTCTCAACTCTATTTTTAAAACTGTAAAAAATGGAAAATACGTGCAGAGGTAGATGTACTTAAGACGGCGTAACTTTTACAAATGTCAAGCTATGGTGATAAAATTTGGTGGGAATGTCAATGATAGGTGTGAACCTAACCAAAAAAACAGAACTCAAATCAGCTGACTCAGAGCATCATCTGGTGATAATTCCGGGAACATTTTGATCAAGGTGATATAAATCAATTAACAAATTAAATAGAGTGTACATAATTATTATGCAAATAGAGTAAAAATTACAATATTCATGAAGGCAAATAAAATATTATATGTTGAAGTTTGCAGCTGTCTATTATGATTGCAAAGTATAATAAAAGAGAGAATTGCAAGTCGATTATTGTTCCGCGACAAGATCTTGACTGAGACTTTAAACGCAAATGATACTACATGTATGTCAGAATGTCAAGAAAACAAGGAAACTAAGCGCGATTGTTTTTGTTATTATTCGAAATTAAATTTAACAAATAAACATATGTCATCTAGAGATTCGGTGTCTTTTTTTTAAATTTATATAACTGTTGTTGCTTTGATTCAAATTATATATATTTATACATAAATTTATAAATCATCATTGTTTTATCTATATAATTTTAATTGTTTAAGACATGTTTTCAATCTGTAATGATAATTCTTTATTCAATTTGATGATATTATTTATTATTCTATTTAGTTTAGCCATCAATATTAAGGACGGACAACCGTCTTATATAATTTGATTTCAAGCTACATCTATATAACTATAACTATTAGATACTATAACATATACTATTAGATACTATAACTATAACATATAACTATTAGAAGTTTTCTTTTATTTATATTAACTGCCTTTTCTCACCGTTAATCGATGAATTTTGGTTTGGATTGATGATTCATGATTACTTTGTTTATTATTTGACAAATTTGACTAAATAATACGGTTGCGTTATACTGTCTATTGTCGAAAGTGAGATGATCCTCATAATAAATGTTAATTCAATTTTGATATATGAGGTAATTATATTTTCTGCGGCTGATGAAGACTAAGTATAGTCGAAACATATTGTCCGGAAAGTTCGTAATAAATGAAATTAAAAATTTAAATCTTCTGCGTTTCAATTTTCCTTTAAAATCGGCACGAACTTTCCAGACAATCCAATATTATTTGAACTTATTATCAAAAAATATAATTGTGGAAAATAAATTTTACTTTGTCACACCTAATTATAGCTCGTTGAATCCTTAAATGTTTAATAATCTTGTTAAATGCCATTTAACTTTTAAAGGCCATGTAGAATGTCGAGAAAATTTCTTGTTCTAGCGGAACAGACTTATAATTTGAGGGGAGTAATGATCCATTTGAATTTTGCTAAAATCAATCTTGAATTCGAAATTTAATCATTTTTTCACATTAATCACATTAATTAATTTTACATTAATTTTCACATTACTGTATTTTTTAAGGCATATATCGTAAAGCTAAATGAATTATTGCATTGTGTTCAGCGACCCAAAAACATATAGTACTACTTAAAAATCCGGATTAAACTATTTTTGCATCAAATCAAACATGTATTAAGGAAAATCGAAATTTTAATTTAAAAATCACTAGCGACTTCTAAATCATACTATTTTTTAATAAAAATTTAGTAGTATTTTGGCATGAAATGAAAGCTTTTGAGTTGAGAGGCCGAGTAAAAAAAATTCTTTTTCTTTGTTCATCTAATATGTATGTATGTATATGTTACGGACAATGTGATTCATGTGGACTTATACATAAGCCAGTCAATATGAATAATTCCTTGTTTTGAGCATGTGAATAATGTGAGCAAAAACATTCAAATTAATCAAATGACTGGTCATTATGAATAATGCCCACGGACTAGTGGGAAAAGAGTAATAGATTGAAAATACCATTATAAAAAATATAAAATACCATTATAAAAAATAGAGGTAAATGTTTACCTTTAATCCTTTACACAGCCCGCCCCAACTATAACCATAATTTCTCATTGATCTTGATGTTGATTTTATCCTTCAAGAAGGTCAAGGTCATTGATTTTTTCTGTCGCTCGTCATTCATTATAAAGTTATGAACAGAACAATTTTTATGAACAACACATAACTTTTAAACATAAGATACATATTTCAGCAGTATTTACCCTTGACAGAAAGATGAAAGTCATGCGCCCCCAAATAGGGGCGAACTGAGGAGTCGCTTCAGATGAAATCGTACGCCCCCAAGCAAGAGGGGGGGGGGGAGATGGATTGAGATTCGCTTCGTTCTCTGCCGAGAGGTGCACTTTCCATGCAAAGCCTCTCCTACCCAAAGAGGTTGTATATGTAGAGTAGGGAAGCCAAGAATGTGTGAAAGAAACAGAAAACGAGATGGTCATCATCAGCATCCTTATTTAATTGCGCTGTTGATTTTCAGTGTTAGGTAGAGAGAGTTTAGGAAAACAATATATTGATGCTGCTTCAGCTTTCAAAGTTCTATTTGCGTTTTATCCCATATTCTTTCCTTTTCTAACATTTCCACTTACACAGCCCCTGTGCCTTGCCTACTCTAATATATATATATATAAAACTTTGCTCCTATCCCTCCTTTCCTGCATGGAGGCGCACGACTTTCATCATGGTGGAAGTATTACATGGTGTGCAGTTCGGTCAAACCATACCTACTTTTACTCGTCGTCTATAGTGTGCATGGACTACCAACTGTGAAACGCGAAAAAAACATGGGGCGGTATTCATAATCCATTTTTATTTTAAAACTATCTTAAATATAATAATATCTTAAGATGCTAATACAGTCCTCAGATTGACTTATGACATCTTAAGACATTATTTAAGACAATTTTAAAATAAAACGAACGGAATTATGATTACCGTCCCATGTTTATCAGTTTAACAGTTAGAAAACTGTACTGAGTCAGTTTTTAAACGGGTAGCTACTCACACTGCGAACAGTCCGTAGATAGCAGAGATTTAGAAAGAAACATTGTCCAACTGCACATATCATGTTTATCCCTTCCACTATGACTTTCACCTGAAGCAACTCCCACTCCACCTCCTCCCCTCCCGCCTAGGAGCGCATTATCTGAAATGATAAAAATTGTTCTGTTCACAACTTTTTAATGACAAGCGATGGAAAAAATCAATAATCTTGACTTCTTTGAAAATCAAGATTAATATCGAGATCGCTGAAAAATCATTTGGGCGGGGTAAAGATAAACATTTGCCTCTATTTTTTTAAATGATATTTTTAGACTTTCAATCTATTAATCACATTTCCCACTAGTCCAGGGGCATTATTCATAATAACCGGTCAATTTTATTAATTTGAACATTTTTACTTACATTATTCACATTGTCTAAAACAAGCGGACATTATCTATATTGGCCGGCCATTATATATAATGTTCTTACATTAATCATATTGCCCGTAATATATATAGTAAAACGCGCACACACGCACACACATATACAGTACCCTTCATAAGTTTGGAAATACCCTACGTTTTACAGATTTGTAAATAATTATTTGTAAATAATTGAAAAAAAGACGAAATAAAACATATATATGTTATCTATATTATAGATAACGTACATATATATATGTACTTTTATTTCGTCTTTTTTCAATTAAAGATTTAATAACATGTTATTAAAATATGGAATTTTAATTAAAATGTGCTTCATAATCTTGAAATCTCATTAAATAGTTATCGTCATTTAGACGTCTTATGAAGTGTTTAAAACAAAAATGTATAGATCATATCATATAATGGCTTTCCTGTAGAACAGGGTGTTCCCAAACTTATGGAGGGTACTGTATATATGTACACACACACACACACACACACACACACACACACACACACACACGCGCGCGCGCGCACAGTAGTGTTTTAATATTTTATATTAATTTCCGTTGTATGAAAGTCAGTATGCAATAAGAGGGCAATAAATAGAGCAGATATAAAATTAGTTATAATAATTGCTATGTCTATTATTTCTTCAAATATACCTTCAAATTCCATCGCATCATATATATAATACAAGTGCATTTTTTATTCTATAGGAAAATTTATTATTATTGTAGTCTAAAGAATATTATGTATATTTATATTGTGTAATAAAAAACGGAAAAAAAAAGAAAAAAAAATGCTTAGCCTGCATTGTGCAGAAGGCTTACTCCGCGCTGCATCCTATACTGTATATGGATTTTACAGTCTTAGTTAATTGCTATAATGTGCATCTAACACATTTCACGATCGCCTTATCATCCTTCATCATCGCTATTATATTTGTTTCATTATGCATATTCGAATTGTAATGCTTACTTTTTATAAATATATCTTCATATGTTTCTTTTTTAACTGTTCATTGTACACAAATTGTTCCTGTATTTAACATAAAATTGAATATAAAATGACATTGGGTTTTGCTTTGGCTTGCATTACACATGTTTATTTATCAGAAGCATATTTTATATCCATTAATAAGTAAAAAGATCAGTTTACAAGCAAACAATTTTTTTTTAATTTAATCATGATGAATGCATAGATTCACTCGATATAAAGTATGTGTTTCACTTTAGAAGGCAGATAGAATTGATGCAAAAGTATCGTATCTTTTTTACGATCAATCATTAATCAATGTAGCTCAATTTTATATTGCAGTCTAAAATTACAAAACAAATTTATAATATAAAAATAAATCTAAGCAACTTAATTTTATATACAGTATTAAATATAATCATTTTACTTAAATAAAGTAAAAACATTTCAAATACAGATGTAGACATCATTCTTTTCTTTTTTTTTTTTTATATAAACGTATATTATTTTGCAAAAATAATGTTACGGATACATTAGTATTGTTCGTTTTGTCTCTCGGAGTCGCTCCGAACGAACCCAGCGTACTTAAAATGTAGGATTCACACTACGTACGACTACGTACGACATCCGTCATACGATGTCGTAGTGTGAATCCTACATTTCAAATATGCTGAATCCGTTCGGAACTAAAATAGATAAAAAGCTACATCGAGAACGAAATTTACATTTACCTTTTGAGGGAGTTCTATATTATTTAAAAATGTATACTTCATTTGCTTAAAAATAAATATTGTGTAGAAACAATTGTAATTCTGACGAAACGACTGCTCATCATGATTCTGATGAATTCGTATGTGTAATGTCAAAAATCTTTTGATGAACTTTATACTTGAAAATTATATTTATTGAATTATATTTATTGAATCTTTATATGGCATAATTTATGCATGCCAATTTACTGTTGCATCAACTCACTTTGCATTTTCTTCAAGTGGAACATCTCATGCTCCATTCACACCAATAAGAACGTGATAATTTCTTAAATATAAATTATAACCATTTTGGTACATTTTCTTGAAATCTTGTATGACAATCAACTTCGTTAGAACGAACCGTCGTTTAAAACACATGTTGCCTCGTTAATAAATTTTTCTTAACGAATTTTATAATATTCTCATTCAAGATTACAAAATATTAGGTGTAGTAAAAAGAAATCCATTATTTTTGCAAGAAATTGAATGGAAAAATAATGTATTTCTTTTTACTACACCTAATAATATCATAAAATAATACCATTTTTGTTATTTTTGTTCTATCTATTGCGCGCAAATGTGTACATTATTATAAATTCAGTTTCTTTTATAATAAAAATACAAGCGGATATAATAAAACTCAATGCTACAAATGAATTTAATCGATACGTGTGTACATTATTGTATTATTTTTTCCTTTTCAGTGTACAAGTAATGTTGTGTCTACATGTATCATGTAAGGCACGCACAAAACGTGCGTGTAATCTATTCTATCTCTCAATGAGACACCACAAAGTGAGCCATGATATAATACTTGAGGCTATATGTGGTATGTGTGAAAACATGTCGGAGCCTCACATTCATTTAGCGATGTTTTATTGAAAGTTATGCTGTCTGGCCTCACTATAAAGTCGCGTTTCCATTCTCCTACCTTGACACTTAATCTTGAAATTTAGTTCTTTAGAGGAAGTAGTCTGGCGTTCGCCTGGTAACATGTGGTTCTCCACGTCTTGGTGCTGGGTCAAATTGTAGGCTGTAACAAAAAAATCAAAAGAAAATTAATAATACCTGTACTAGTAAAGTTGCATCATTTTTTAACATCTTTAAACAATAAACATCTTTATATCAGTAAAATCTTTTAACAATAAAGAAAATATAATGTAGCATACATTTATGAGTCGGTCCAATTTTGATATAATTCTGAACAAAATAAAATAGGATCCAATTTTCAAAGTTTCAGTTTGATTGTTTCTGTTTTTATTCTATACACAATGAGAGTTACCGACGTTAACCTCAAAAATTGAATTCAAATTTTATTTCGTTCAGAATACCATGTTTGAAATTATTACCACCTTGTATTTAAAAACTTTATCATACATTTGTTTAAAAAAATTTTAATGTATCAACATACGTTTAATATGCATTTAATAGATCCCAGTGATCATGCCGACACAGATTATTGATGTATGAATTTATAGTGTATATGAATTTATTTATAGTGTGTATGAGTTTATTCGAATATAATATAAAATTGATTACATAAACGTTTCGATTCTTCGTTTAGGATCCTCTTCAATGCTATATCTCATAACGCTTACAACATGAGTGTCCAAAATATTAAAATAAAAACCTGTATTACATCAAAAATCGCTTTTATATAAAAATTCATTATAATAAATTAATGATGTGTCAAGATGTGACATTCCTTTATCCAATATAGTTTCTCAAATTGACAAATTTTATTTATATTATTTTATTTATATACATTTACTAAATGTAATCGATTACATGATATAAATGTAAAATACATATTAAATTCAAAACTTACAAAACATGCTAAGTTATGTTAGAATACCACAAGGTGGGCCAGAAGACCAAAAAAAGTACTAAAAGTACTAAAAGTACTAAAAGTATTAAAAGTACTAAAAGTGCTCTAATTGCTGTTAAATTGAATATTCAGGAGTTTTTAAAGTCCCTGATATCGAGTCCAAACTTAAAAATTAGAAATTCAAAATAATGGATCCAATATGGCGCAAGAAAATGGTAAAAATGTCAATTACTATTAAATTCAGTACTTAATGTCTTTTATGATTGTTGATTTCGAATCTGAACTCAAAATTTAAAAATTCAAAATGGCGGATCTAAAATGACGGAATAGAATGTTAAAAAAATATCAAACCTCGTATCTTAAATATACTTACTTAAAATTGACGCTTTTATACATCTACATATACATATTAAGTGTCAAGCAAGTTAGTTAAAAAAGTAAAATTATTTTTTTTAATGATGTAAATTATTAATTAATAAACAACTTATATAATAAATGCATAATAAAATAATTATTAAATATACACACACGCATGCACGCACACACAATTTAAAATATAGTAATTTTTATTTTTTGTAATTTTATGAAATATTATTATGATATATTATTATGATATATTAAATATTATTATGATATATTATTTTTATATGATTGTTAATAATTATTGCATATGAATCTATAAGTCCTATTATTATTAGTAATGATTATTTAAAGAAACATGAATTATTTGAGAGATTTAATATAAATGTATGCTAAGAATTCTTATAGTACAATATTAATTTTAATAATTTTAAAAATTATAAATTTGAAAACATTCTTTACTGAATTTTTTTTTCAATGTTTATTAACATTAAATCCAAATAATTATTATTACATAAGGATTTATTTTTTTATTGTCTATTGTCAACGTTATGAATTTTCAAAAAATTTACATCCTGCGGTAAAGTTTAATTGTTTTATTTCTTGGGACCAAAAGGGGCAACTAGTACATATGAAAGTCGACTAAGAAGTCGACATAGACGTACAATAGTATTTATAAAAATCGAATTTCGCAGTAGAGGTTCGAAGAGATTTTGATTGATAATTTAATGTCATAATACTGCAAAAGAGCATGCTTTAAATCTTATTTCTAAAAACAAATCGACTTTTCTTGCGGATAATGATTTAGAAATTATATTTCATGCAAATTTTAATTAACATTATTTGAAATAACATTCAAAACAAATAAATATTACATAAGGAATACTATTTACGTCAAAACGATTAATCGACAATTGTAATCAACTTTCTAAATTAGAAAATATATAGACACAAAATTAATAATCGCATTATTCTAAAATTTTGCATAAATGTATATTTATTTCTTTGGATAACATTAATAACTTTTCTAAATTGAATGCTGCTAATGACTGTTGGCTATTTTTGGCCAGTTTTTAGTGTCTCTTGACCCACTGTGCGCCGTTGAGAGAAGTTCGATGATATCTGATGATACGTGAATCTCATGTGAGAGTATGATAAACAATCGATATTTATCACGCGATACAATTGTTGTAGAGAGGGAGAAAGTCTCACACTATAGATAATACATCTGAGTATACCAAATCAGTAATCATTTTTCTAAATTTAACTCATTTTTTACTGTTTTATATGAATCATAGATATAAGACATCTTTGTAGAATTCTCTCCTCATCCAAAACCTTTACCTCTTCTCAATCAAAATCATTGTATTAATTCCAGTCTCTCTGTTATAACAGAATGTTGTTGAGTATTCCAATTTATGATTCTTATGCTCGTTTATCCATATTTTTAACATTCTGTTCGTTTAGCCCATATGACAATCAATTTTTACATAATTTTGTATACAACATTTGATTTCGAGTGCTAAAAGACAAATTACCAATATGTGATCCTATTGGTAGTTTGTCTTTTAGCATTCGAATAAAGTGAAAAAAAATATATTTAACATTATCTTTTATCTTAAGCATATCGAAAAAAAAGCAATCTTTTAGGAATAATAAAACTATATGCGTGGTATATTCGGGAATCAATAAGTAAATTTATTCAAGTACTAAAAGACAAACTACCAATATGATCACATACAAATGTTGTATACCAAATTAAATGTAAAAATTGGGATGAGTCATGTAGACTAAACAAGTAGCTAAAAATATGAATAAACGAGTAAGAATTACATAAATTTGAACACTCAACAACATTCTGTTATAACGGAGCACAGACTAGAATCAATGATTCTGATTGAGAAGTGATAAAGGTTCTAGTTCAGATCATAGTTTCCTAACCTTTTTTAGCTCACCGTCCCCTTCAAAATACTTTTTTGTTCAGTGTCCCCTTGATCGTAACCGTAATAAATTCTCTCTGAATTCTAAATAAAGCAACAAAACGAAAATTATACAGAATAAATAAAAAATCAAATAAAAAATATTAAAAAATTATAAGTATAATATAAATTTATAAATATTAAAAAATTATCATTAATTAGAAGTTTGGGTTTGATGTGACGCTAGCAATTTGTTTATATTTGATTCCATTTTTGTCAGCAGCATTCTTAAATCTCCGCGCTCAACTATTTGCAGTTGATTCCTCTTTTTCGTCAAAAGATTTGTAACCACTAAATCCATGTTTAAACTAATTAGGATATATGTAATAAAAAATTTTTTGTCACAACCTATAATGCTGGAATGTTTAAGAATTAAATGTTTATTTTAAAAAAATTTAGGGGATTAAATTTCTGGCGTGTTCTTTTACTCTTGCTTGCCCTTCTACTGCCCTTAGAACTGCCAAATCTTCTCAGCGCCCACCGGGGGATGATAACGCCACGTTGGGAATCTATGTGTTCTAGATAATAAGAGGATTCTACAAAGTCTTATATCTAAGATGATCCACATAAAAAGCAAAAAAAAAGGTTAAACTTAAAAAAAATGATTTGTTGGATTCGGTATATTTAGATATATTGAGACTTTTTCTCTTTCCACAACAATTCGCGTGATAAATATCGATTGTTTATCATACTTTCACACGAGATTCATGTCGAACGGATAACTTCTCTCCACAGCGTTCTAATATAGCTTAGCTTTAGCGTAACATAGTAAGTTTCTGACATAGTAAGTTTTAAATATAACATGTATTTTACATTTATATCATGTAATCAATTGCAGTTAGTAAATCTGTCAATTTAATGAACTATGTTGGACGAAGAAACGTGTCACAACTTGATCATTAATTTATTATAACAAATTTTATATGTAAAAGCGACTTTTAATGTAACATAGGTTTTCATTTTAATATTTTTGATACTCGTGTTGTAAGCGTTATGAGAGTATAGATGAGAGAATAGCATTGAAAAGGATCCTAAACGAAAAATCAAAACGTTTGCGCAGTCAATTTTATATTATATTTGAATAAACACATACATATCAATAACCTGTGTCAGCTCTTATTGACTGATTACTCGGATAATTTAATTCGTTAGAACCTAAGCTATAACATCCATATTATTTAATAGATCAATAGAATAATTTGCAAGTAAACATTACATTACAATTATAAAAGTATTAAAGTCATACTCACAATGAATATTTTAAAGCATCATCCAGTTCCATAATTGCAGCTTGATTACCACAACGATAACAGTAATTAGGTGCTGAGAATATAGTTACGACATTGCGATCATGACACCTGAAAGAAGAGATAGTACACATTATAAGCAATATTACATATATATAATAGAAACTTCTTAAAATATATCCTATAAAATATCCTTGGTTGTACATGTAGAAGAAAAAATATTTATTTTAATTTAATGAATCAAATCATACCAATTGTAACCTTCCATAACCAATTGATGAGCCCGTGAAACGAGTGTTAGTCCATTGGAGTGATTAAACGTTTCAGAAATATCTTGACCAAAAGTATATCCTGCTCCACGAGGTGAAATACCCCATCCTCCTCTATCATCTGGATCTGACCAAAGCAGATCGCACATAGGACCCTGTTAAATAATAGACACACACACACACACACACACACACACACATACACACAATTACAACTCTAAATTAAGTTCCATTATTACAATTATTATTATAAACATTATAAATGCTGATACTAACTTCATGTGGTACTTCCTGAAGACGATCTAGAGCACGTATATGATCTAAAGTGTCAATTGATGGTGACAGACCACCATGCAAACAAAATATTTGGCCATCTACCAATGCCGTTAATGGTAAATAATCGAATAAGTCCGTAAAGAATTTCCATACATTGGCATTTCCATATTTACGTAAGCATTCATCATAAAATCCATACACCTGTGTGATTTGTCTTGATTCGTGATTTCCTCGCAGAATGGTTATTCTTTCTCGATATCTTACCTTTAATTGTATAAAACAAATCCGAGGAAGAAAAAATAAATAAATGTCTTATTTTTTCGAAAGAAATTAACGTACATATATATATATGCTGTACAATTAAATAGAATACATTAAGTGTTTAATAAAGCATGACAATTTAATAAAATTATAATAATTTGTATACTATATATTATACCTTAAGAGCTACAAGCAAAGTGACAGTCTCGACTGAATAATAGCCACGATCAACATAATCGCCCATAAAAAGGTAATTTGTATCAGGCGATTTGCCACCTATTCTGAACAATTCCATCAAATCGTGGAACTGTCCATGTACATCTCCGCATACTGTTACAGGACATTTTACTTCTTGTACATTGGATTCCTTAGCTAAAATTTCTTTCGCCTGAAATTTTTAAGTATTATAAAACACTATTGCTGATACACATACACATATAGCTGTCAAAATCATTAAAAATAAAAATAGATTAATTTGTAACAAGTACAAGACAGTGTGTGTGCATGCATGTGTGTGTGTGTGTGCGTGTGTGTGTGTGTGTGTGTGTGTGTGTGTGTGTGTGTACACGACATACAGTGTATTATTTTTAGTTGAAACTTTTTGCATGTTCCATCTTTCCTCTTTTTCTTTTCATATTGGAGAAAAAATAGAAAAGATAAACTGTGGAAATAAAAGTTCAGCTAAAACAAAATAAGCCTTATTCCCTACATACATAATATAATCATAATCAAAAAGTCATCTTTACAGACATATGAGATAATGTTGTAAAAATTTATCATCAACTAATAAGCAGAGCTCAGTCTTATTTCAAATATATATTTTAAATAAAGAAAAAAATTAAAACTTATTTAGTATTTATTATTTTAAATAACTTCTTTTGATCTATTTCTTATTTAATATTTAAAAGTTTTTGGAAATTTTGTTTTTTATTTTAAATAAATTATATTAGTTATATCACCAATTAGAAAAAGTGCTAGTCAGTTTTATATATATATATATATATATATATATATATATATATAATATATATATATATATCAATACATATATTATAAAGTGTATAAGCAATTTGTGTGAAATATGAGATATGCCCACATATGATCCACGTTAATTTTCACCTGATTCACGGAGGATTTTAAGTATTAATTATAAGTATAACTATAAAAAAAACTAAAATGTTATACTTATAAATGTATATTCATATGTTCAAATAAACAAAATCGTTAAAATTCTATATTTACTATTTAAAATGTTTATTTAAAATACATATTTCTTATTTTATATTTTAAGTAAGTTTTCAAAATTTCTTATTTAAAATAAGAAATAGCTTTCGAAAACTTATTTAAAATAAAAAATAAGTTATTTTTCTATTTTAAATAAAAGTTATTATTATTTTAAATAAATTAATACATTTTTGGATTCCATTTTTTATTTTATATTTTAAATAATTACTTGTGATCTATTTCTTATTTAATATTTTAAAAATTAAATAAGTCATATCAGTTATTTTATCAAGCCCTGGTGATAAAATATGAGCTTTCAAATTATAGTCTGTTTGTAATCACAAATTATCTCTCAATATTCAAAAATTTCTTTCATAACATAAATGAATTTCCGTTGCCAATTACAGATTATAATTACTGGCATATATTTAGAAAAACAGATACTTTGGCCAACTGGCATACCAATACAATGTGAAGAAACATTATTACAAAGAATGTCATAGCTATAATACCATCTTCAAATTTCTAAATATAGATTCATTCAAAAATACTAGTTCCATTTAGTTCAGTCTATTAGAAACATTTAAATCAATTTCAAAGTAATCAAATGTACAGAATATTTTTCAAATAATTCTTTACATAAGTATCATATTAGCTTTAATTCCCATAATAATTCTTTCTAGTTTGCCAAATATATATATCCTTACAAAAATTTTATTTTAACTACTTAACATCCAGTACTTTTATACTTGTATTCATAGTTAGGCCTTATATTTAAGGCTTCCTTAAATTTATCTTTAGATACTCTATGAATTATTTCATTGGCTGCTGAGCACCTAAAGATAAATTTAAAGAAGCCTTAAGTACAAGGTCTGACTATGAATATAGGCATTAGTACTCAAAACAAGTAATTCATCAATAGTTTTCAATATTAATATAAATTGACTAATATTAAATTGAATTTTTCTAAGAATCAAAGTCCTGGCTAGTGTTTTAATAAACTTAGAATACAATTCTTATTTTTCTTGTTACATTAACGAAATATAATGATAGAACATCTCAGTCTATAAGCGATTGCATTTATAACAAAGTGATAACTTTCTTCATAATCGCATTCACCAATCAAAAGAAAAATAGTCAATAACAGATGTTATTACCAAATGTAAAGCATATATTAGTTACAGTTATCATAATTGATGAGACTATTTATCTCCTAGATAAATCATAGAGCCATAAGTATTTTAAAAGACATATACCAGTGCAAAATTACGACGCAATGACGGAGCATTCACCTGTTGCGGAACTGCATTAATAGGTTTAAAACGGCATGTATAAGCACGAATAATCGATCTAGAATCATGAATCCCGGTCGTTATCAAAAGGCCATCAAAATGCGACCTTCTCGGGGGAGAAGGAAGGGGGTGAATTCGTCACAATTTATCGGGAACGAGATCACGACGATGGAGAAAATTCCGAGATCCCCGATAATTCTCATAAACGTTCCGTAACGTCCATGACACATCATCGATATCATGTTTGATAGCAATGTGAGATAGCAGAGAACGGTAAACGATGCATTCGAACGCGGCACGCGACAGTGTGCGAGTAACGGAAAATAATTAACGTAACGCGCGGCCATTCACAGGAATGTTCCGAACGGGGCGGAGTCATGCGTAATGAGCATGTCGAACGTGTACCTTATCGCAGAGAGTTTTCACTTGGCTTTCTGTCAGTTGTTTGCAGTCGTTTAATTGTTCTATCCACTGGTCAAGTTCCTTGAGCGACGCCTTATCCTCCATCGTACTTGTTCCACAATTTTGCACGGGAAGTTAACGCAGTCGTGCGGTCGCACTCCTCACTAGCGCATGTAATCCGATCGCCCGAGCGTATCCTTTAACGCGAAGCTAAATCATCCAAGTTTATCTCCACCACTGCACGCCACTGACCACGAATCCCGTAACACAAATAACTCGTGAAAACGGATAGCGCTTGTTCACTGCAGTCACACAAAATGGCCGAACGCTGAGCGCTGGCGCGATGATGTCACGGCGTCACAGAGTAATAAGAAGGAGATCAAACTCGAGGTCTGAAAATGGGTTCGAAGCCATAGTATAAGCACAGTCTAGATATACAGTTGCAACACTGAGCGTCGGCATCTTTGATGTAGAGAGACAAAGTCACGTGATTTGACCATTTTGAGAACGCGCTCACATTTAATATTTAGCTAAATTACGACAATGATTAATATTTTTAAATAAAAAAATGCATATGATACAATGTATCACAATAAATTATTTCATCTTTGTTTAATATTGCAAACAATAAGGATAATAGGAAATTGTTTTAGGCTATATCATCTATGTTTCTTGCTGGAAAACCGTATAGTAAATGAAATTATAAGATATAAAATTATAAAATAAATGGATGCTATTCATTTGTTATAAAATGAACTATTATTGAAATGTGTATGTGTGTGCGTGCGTGTGTGTGTGTGTGTGTGTGTGTGTGTGTGTGTGTGTGTGTGTGTGTGTGTGTGTGTGTGTGTGTGTGTGTGTGTGTGTGTGTGTGTGTGTG
>Ga0157364_1002691_pt1 | contig 16797 bp, 6 predicted proteins | sample AttsexASBM2_FD_111476 | JGI IMG/M metagenome (GOLD analysis project Ga0157364, IMG submission 111476) | Fungus gardens microbial communities from leaf cutter ant in Ribeirão Preto, State of São Paulo, Brazil - Atta sexdens ASBM2 | ecosystem: Host-associated > Fungi > Mycelium > Unclassified ... | reverse complement strand
GATAATATACTGTTTTGCTTTGCAATGATATTTAGCTATGTCATTCATTCCATATTAAATTTTATTTATTTTTTTATAAACACTTTAAAAAAATTTTGGTTACCAGCGACCACTGAAAAGTCAAGCATCAGTCATGGATAACTACAGTAGTTATTAATATATTAACGGTAAATCTTCAATGCATGATTTATTCTATATAAAATATTAATTTATTCTCACAATATGTAAATATTTATTTTGTATATATGATTTTTTAAGATGAGTAATAATTTCTGTATCGAGCAAAAGAAGTTGAAAGGTTCGATTTGAATTTCACTTGATTCTCATAGAGATCCGATTGGACAGTTAATTAATTGGGGCACGAATCGACGAATAAATCGTTATCTATCTAAAACTACAACTAGGTAGAAATAAACGCCGACTACGGACAGATCGGAATGTCTACGACCCGAACTAATGAGCAATTAGTAACAGAGCTGCTTGCTCTGTACACAGTACAGGAACGAACGTGGCCGCCACATGCCTCACGCTAAACATTGCCGCCCAGCTGCCTACCGTCAAAGATTTATTGTCCGGTTACATGTGTGCTCATTGCAAGAATACGTCCTCGCCAACGCGTATTTTCATAAACTAACACGATTATTCGTTTTACGATACATTTTTTAACGAAAATGTAAAGCTTAACTCGATTGGAACTTATCGTAAAATTTTAAAATTTTTATTAAATTTAACTAGTAATTACTTTACGACTACCTAATAATTTAACGTTTGAAGATTCTTTCCCATTTTTATTATAGATGTAATATATTGCATATAGTATTTACTTCTTATAGTTTTTATATTCTTCCACTTTTTATTTTCTACTTTTAATATTCTTCCCCTTTTCTTCTTTCTCAAAGGAACATATGTAAAAAATTTATCTTAATTGACTGCACTTGATTACAAATCTAATGTGAAATTATCAAAGAATGTCTCAAAATGCGAATGCAGCTTTAATTATACAACCAGTTATAGCAATTGTACTCAAATAATTAACCTATTTATTGTCGCGAAATGTATGCGTCATAAACGAGACTTCTTGCTGAATGTAAAAAGCAGCTCGCTACCAATCTTTTCTTAAAAGTAAAATTAACTAAAAATCCACCTCGTATTTTATTTCGCAGTGTGCTTCTGGTTTTTTTTTTTTTTTTTACTATTTCAGGAATGTATTTGGCATCGGGAAATATATATTTCGGCAAATTTGGATACGCACAGCTACGAGTCAGTAACGTTACATAAAATATCCGCTTATTCGATGTTGGATTACAACGAGCAAGAATATTCCAAGAGAAATTCGAGCTTGGATGTTACGGACTGGGGGATCAGGGAATACGATCACCCGCGCGAAATAATCGTAGATCTCTCGCGCTCGATTTATCGTGAAATTCACAATTTATTTAACCTCGGCCGGCAGATACGGAAAGAGAGAGAGAAAGAGAGAGAGAAAGAGAGGGAGAGAGAGGGGAAGGGAGGGAAAATCAGAGATTATGTAGCAAGGGTTAAGAAAATCGATCGTTCAGCAAACACGCGGACGCGCTGCCATAGCTGCAGGGTTATCGTGCGGAAGGAATGACGGTAATTGCCGGTTTTGTCTTCCGACGAGGCGACGCTAGACGCCCTTTAGACGTTATGAAGCGACGGCCGCCGCTGCCGCGCTGCCTTTCACATCGGGTTTTGACTTCGTCGTCGTCGTCGTCGTCTTCGACGGCATTCGGTTCCGTAATATTAAGGCACAGCCTGGAGACGATGACAAGGACGTGCCACCTCGTGTTCACTGGCGCATAGCACAATTTTACTCGAAGAGCGTCAAGTAATTCTTCATTAAGTACGAACGAATAATTCACGCCGCGAGGCGAGCCGAAGTAGATACGCATAAAGAGCCAAATGAAAATTGTATCTCTCTGAACAAATGAGTACGATCTTAACCAACTAAAACGTTTGAAATAATGTCTCGTCGTATCTCTGATTTTTCTTTACTTTAAATCGTTTTATTTTTTACATAAAAATTTTAAGAATAATGTAAACAGAGGAAAAAAGAGATTTTTAAACATTTTTTTTCATAATTAAGCATCGTATTAATATTTTAACGTTAATTGTTGATATTACTAGAGTATACAGATTAGTATGGATCAAAGATGCTAATGAAAATTATGGTATGATGCGCATGTCGTGCGAACTCGGGCGGAATGACGTTTAGATTTCGTTGATTAAACGTACAAAGGGATGGAGCCTTCTTGCTCTTCAGGCCATTTACAGGGCGAGGCGGACGGTGTCCTGCACCTGACGTCGTGAGGGTGGACAAAATGGGTGGACTAGAGGTGGTACAAGCGTCAGGAAAGAGCCGAACAAGGAGAGGAAGGTCGGGCTAATTGGATGTCGGAGGCGCAATCTTGTGGTCTCCATTTGTCATTCGGTAGCGCGAGAAACGCGTCTCCGTTGCCTTGGTCCACTTCGTGCTTCTCTATCTTTTGCTTTATCTCCATTTTTCCTCGCCCTTTCTACATCCGATTCCCCAAGCTCCTCTTTCTCAATACGCTTTGACTCACGTGGAATCTATCTTTGAATTCGGCGGTCGCGCCGCTTCGCATGGACGTTGGCTGGATATTACGAGAATTCTAGAGCACCTTCGAACCTTCCTGGAATTCGATCCACGTATCCCGGAGGTCGCGCCAAAAATCCCACGACTGCCGCCATCCCCTTCTTGTCGGTGCGCACCCCTTGTACGAGCTACCTCCGATTGGGATTCGAGAGATACGATCGATTAACAATCAAGAATCTGACAAGAAATTCAATGTAGAGTCAATTAAACTGTTTTACATCAAATATAAATGCCAAGTAATTTTTACATTTCATTTAGGTAGGTATATTATTATATATTGTCATTTTTTTTCACTTATGACAAAATCATTATTAAATACCGACTTAAATAGGGATATAATCGACATAATATAAAATAGTTGGAATTTGAACGTAAATAGATGTACTTTATTGACGGATACATACGTCGGATTCTTTTTCGTACATCGCGTAACGACAGTTTGCTCGAATGGTCGCCGGATATTACAAGAATCTAGATATTGCCTTTGACTTCCCCCGGCATTTAATACACACATAACTCATCCTGTAGCAAAAGTCCTATAACTCTCGCCGTTATGTGTTCCACGAACTAATTACCGTCGAAATTTACATGAACGTGAAGCGAAGCATTAAGGTTGACACAAAGGCCACGTTGTTGCTTCAACCTTCTCGATTATAGATAGATGAACGATAATACTCCGGCAATGAAAATATTTCAAAGATTTGACATTTCTATAACAAATTTTTATAAAATGCTATAAAAAGGAATTAATAGATGAATATAAGCGAATTGATTACAATTAAACGTTTCAATTTGAATAAAAATTGACGTAAAGTTGTTCACATTTTTTTGTAGTAGATAGAAAAGCAGACTAATGATAATAAGTCCGATAAGAACTGGACTGGAAACATTGTTCTTCTACAAAGTCCCTTTAACTAACTTTCCCTTCGGCATTAATTGCGGCCAGTGTTGTAGGAATACGCGAAATACGCGACCGCTTTGAACAATAATCAACGATAATAGTTCCTTTCTCGTAAAGTTGTTCGTATTGTTAGTGTCATTAAAATTACTTTATAAAATGTAAACACAAAATAAAACAAAGTAAAAGTTTACTTACACCTTAACTGGTCTTGTAATCGCGCATTAGTCAGGAAAACTAGTTGTAAACTCACCTGAAACAAAAAATACGTTTTATCGAATATTTAGTCATATAGATCTGCATGCAGAAAAGTATTAGAGATTCTGAAATCGATATATAAAACCGACATTTAAAAACGATTTGAATTACACCGAGACAACTGATTTCGAAACTAATGGCGTTATTCGGTTTGCCAGAAAAATCAATATCGAAGTGCATATATTCGGGATTGCATATTAACTACAGTAGAGTAATCAGTTGTGCGAAATCAATACGCGCATTCCACGTTTAATAAAATAATTTGAAACAATTTAAGTTGCTGAAGAAATAATACGTAAAACATCAAGATAATTTTTTTATTTTTTCAGCAAAACGTTGTATATTTTAAACATATTTTGATAATCGCTGGTGAGATGTAACATGATGTGGATATGAATGTGAACATGAAAGTGGAAATTCCTAAATTTTTTCATGAGTTACCTTTTTCAAAAATCTATTGTTTTCTAGATATCTACTGTTGCATTCGTTTACCAATGCTTTAAATAAATATTTATGCCAACGTTTTTATTAAAGGATACACGGAAAGAACAATTTTGCTGAAATATCTAAAAATTTAATAGATCTGAAAGTAATTTTGATGGACTGTCAAAATAAATTAATTATGTAGGATGCTCAAGTTAGAATATCAAAACTTTTTGCAGCATTGCTTGAGTTTTCTACATAATTATTTTGATGATCCAATAAAATTATTTTATATCTGTCTCGTTCTAACAATTCTTTATCATTCTTTCCCTGTATGCGTAGAAGTTTATAATAAAAGAGATAATATTTCATATTGAAAGATTATAGCCGTGTAATTTCTGTGCGATTACTATTATATTTGAGAGAGATAAAGGTAATTTAAACGCATAACAATTGTACAAAGAAATGGCGTATTTAAGGGAGTAGAATGTCGAAAGTAGAATTCTTGGTGAGCAATGGCAAGTGCTGATAGCACGGACAGCGTGATCAGTCTTCCATTATGCTCGCGTGAACGAGCCTTTATTATCTAAGGCTTTGCTATGAAAGGCGCGAATAGGGTCATTCTTCGATTGCTACTACTTCCAATATTTCCATGGTGGTCCCTAAAGAAAAGTGATCTTCAAGACCATCCTTACAAATCAACTTCTTTGTTCGGAAGGCGACTTATCAGCGACGATAGACAAGGTAGTGAGAAACTATTTTTTTCTCTTCGACCCGAAACGAAAAGCATACGCAGACATAAAAGCACTCTGTAACAAATTACGTGATTTGTCCTTACGCAATTTATCAATGAGAAGAAACGAAAAATTGCTCAATTCTTTAACCTTTTTCCTAGAATTCTATTTCTGTTTCTCATCAAATGTTTCTTGTTTCAAGAGAAATGTAATTGATAAAATTGTTAAAATACTCTTCTCGCTAAAATACTCTTCTCTTTTACAGTTAGATAATCAACATCCTGAAATAATATATTGCAAATCTACCGTCGATCTTGGCGAGAGATTTTTGCAAAGTTTACAATGACAAACGATGTCTGAAGTTTCATCGGAGTTATACAATTTGCTTGCAGATCGTGATGTTCCGTATTAGGATTGGTGGGATTATCGGCAGTGAATCAGTAACTAACAGTAAGAATTAAGAACTACCGTTGAATCGAATTCGTTCTCGAGTTTCCAAGGAGGTACGATAAGACGAGATGGTTTACACGAAGAAGAAAGTCGTCTGCATCTTCGTGGCTGTGCAAAGCGTGGTCGCGCGCGTGTTAGCTCGGTTGTCTATCTTAACAGAAGTCGTGCGAGAGATTAAGCTACCTTTGATAAGAGAGACCAAGTGGTGGGACCGGAAGAACTGGCGGCGGCCAAAGAAAGAGAAGTAGGAAGAAGAACTAGAAGAAAGGGGAGGCAAGAGTCTTGCCTACGGGTCTGAAATCCGGAATAAGAAGTTCCGGACTGTTTGAGGCTGCGGGCTGTTGGTAGGCGATAGCAAGAGAGAAGACGAAGAAGACGTGAAGAGGAAAGGGGGGAAAAAGAGTCGAGGAAGAATGAGAGAGGAGACCGAGAGATAAATCGAAGACCCGGGGCGACCAGATAAAAGTCACTAACAAGTAACAAAGGTTTCGTCGTTGGGTTGAGAAGCAAGGAAAGAAAGAGAGAGAAAGGAAGAGAAAAGAAAAAGGTGAGCTACATATTGGTTCCATCACCTTCCTTCGTCCGTTAGTCCTCGGAGGTTTTTGTTCTCTTCTCGTAGACTCGCGGAAAAGTCTCTCTCAATGTCTCGCAGAAACCAGCATCCGCCAATTTTGAAGTGCCGGTCATCGGATGGCAATTGTTTCTTGCCAGCATCCATCAACCTCATATGCTACTCGAAAACTTTCGAACTGTTATTTGATTAATCATTGGTTATTTAATTTTTGGCGTTAATAAAAATATTGATTTGCATTTTCATGTATCTACATTTGTGAAAACGTAAATGTAGAAAATAAAACTAGTCCATCACCATATGTCATATTGATAATTTTAATAACGAATTATTTGCTCTATTATAAAAACTTTTTTATCGAGAAAAAAAGATATTTGATATATGTATATAAATGTAACTAAAATATCACGAAAAAAATACATAATAACCAGAAAAAACATTATTTTTCAAATATTTGGGAATAACGCTTTTAATTTGCTATAATCCATGTTTTTGCAGCTAATAATTGAATGAAAATAAGAAAAAGAGAAGGATTGTGAAGAGAGAGAGAGAGAGAGAGAGAGAGAGAAGGAAGAAACAAAAAGAATGAAAAGAGACATGGAAGAATGAGAGAGAATTATTTGTTATGCGTGACTAGCGACCAACTGAACTAAAATTGTGGTAGAAACAAGGACTACCCAGCTGGCGATGTGGAAGGTGGAGAAAGTAAGTATAAACTTCGAAAGAAACTCCCGCTTGCGAAGAATAAAAAAGACGGAATTTTACTTATCACGCCTCCGACGAAATCGCGAAACTTGTACCCGCGAACTCAGTGACAAAACGCCGCGCAGTTCTCTCCCGTATAATATCTTCCGCTTCCTTTTCTTGTTAGAGATACGGCCGCGTGTCGCCTCAAATATATAATTTACTTTAGTTTCGAAACATTTCGCACGCGGAAGGCCGCACGTGCTGTAACAGAGTTTACGAATCTGCTACATCCTTCGCACAATTCCAATTTCACATTTGCACGAAAAACACTTCGTTGTAATGGAAGTTTCGATTGGCTTCCTGCAAATATTTTTGAATTTGAGTATTATATTACGTGTATATTATATTTGTTATACGTTATATGAGTGTTGATGACTTGTGCAATAAAAGGATTTCGAAATTATAGATATATTTACAAAATTCTGCTTTTTCATTTTACAGATAGTCTAATTTATAATCATTCATATATGTTAAATATGTCTCAGTTCATTTTCACTTAATATTATTTACATTGCTTGAAAAAGATGTTTGCCCTACTTATTTTGATTATCATTATTAATAACAGTACATGCTTCGGTGACCAAATTAATAAGGTGTTCGCACGGAGATCGAATCTCGACCAGATATATTTTCCAAAAAATTATTTACATATGATTTAAAAGATTCTTATAATTCTTCATTTTCTTAAATGATTTAAAGATTCTTATTAGCACATCAGTAATTGCTTGTCAACTTATTTGTGATATTATATATTACGTAGTTTCAATCTAGGATTATTCCTCAAGACAGACTGATAATTAACGCGCAATTTATTTGAACTAGAAATTATAAAATTTATTACAAAAATATTAAGCAAATTTTAAGGACCAAGCGATCCGCCTTGACTGACTATGGTCTCTTCAGTCAGTTAATTTAATTTTTTTTACAAGCAAAAAAATCAAAAATATGTAAATGACGATGACATGATGAATTTTGTCATAAAATCTTCGCGTAAAAGTGATATAAAAGCTATTTAAGCGTTTTATTATCTAAGATTGTAAATATATAAGAAAAAAAACCCAAGAAATTCTATTCTGGTCAACGCTTGTAACTTTTCTACTTTTGGTCCGAAAGTTAAAAACGAGCTCTGAAAGCACAAGGTCGACAGAACGACGGTGGTACAATGATGATATCAACTATAACCTAAAGGCAAGGTAGCTGCCGATCTCCCGATGTCGGCTTCGTAGCCAAGCTCACCTACCTCTCATCTCGCCCACGCCGATACTCGACCTTGATTGAAAAGCAGATGACGCGGAATAAGGAGTTTTCCGGAGGTCCAAGGAAAATGTCTTCTACCCCCCCGAGGCTCTCCAATTTCTCAGAAACGCGGAATTTATTTCATTCCCCAAGGTCTGATGTAGAACGAGGTGAAAAGGAAAAGGTATAAAACGGAAGAGGAAAGAGCCAGAAGCGAGCCTAGACGATAATCCTCCGCGAGAAAAGATATTTTCCAACCAACGTACTTTATATATATTTTTTATGATATGACGTAAAATAGGTATGAGGCCGTCATTTTTGACAAATATATATATATATCGAGATTACGAATTGCGTGTAAAACTTATACTTTTTGCACGTCAAATATTTGCATGCATCCTTCGGTGCGTTATAACGAAATAGTGTAAAGGAATATCGGTATAATATTAAAAAAAAATATTTCTTTGACATTAAAGCAAAACTTAACTAATATCCGCTACGAACTCTACTTTTACTGAACATACGTATACACATATATGTGTTATGTACATATCGCCGACGGTACGCAGAATTCATGCCAAGCTATTCAGGATGCTGTACATAAAACTTAAGGCGTGTAAAGGGAGCTATCAATTCCGATAAATTTAACGATTTTCGCAGGAAGTACATGGCTCGTACGCTTGCGAAAGAATGAGAAGGCAGAAATAGAACCTAACGAAAAGTCTCCAGGGATTAAATCGATGCTTTACGGTTGCACTGAGGCACTGGAGAACGACGGAGGTGGTTAGTTGCAAATCAAGATTAACGCGTGGTTCGTGTTATGCGTATGTGAAGAAACTCGGGCTGTGTTTCTTGGAAAAAAGAACTGCTCCAGTCACGTAGATTCTTTACGCGAGGAGCCACTCACTACTTCTTTTTCGAATTACCACACGAACTGGCAGAGGAATCCTTTAACTTGCACGGAGGAAAAAAACGAGTACAGAGTAATAGCGTTTTCTCTAACCGAGACGTGATCGACACGAAGAATCGTATTGCGAATAATACGAGAACATTAGAACGATAAATATTATAGACAATGTATAGTACTTTTATTCTCAGTGCAAATCTAATTTTGATTATAGGCACGAAAAGATAGAAGATGAATATTTTTATTCGGTCATACTATATGTTATCAATTGACAACATATGTGTATTTCCAATTTTTTTTATTAAGGAATAAAAGTAGATTTGTTTAGATTTGTATGAGTAGTACGGAATGAAAGAAATACCGTTTATAAAAGAATACTGTCGTAAAATAATATCTATTCAAAGTATGTGTCACGGTGTTAAAAAAAAATAGAAGCTGCGTGTGTACTTTTGGTCCTGGTAGAAACGTGAAGCACGAAGTAGGTCGCCGATGGTTGAAGACAACCCGGCACTACGTCCACGGAATTACAGTGGTGGTTCGCGTTCACCTAAAGGACTACCCTTTCACGGGAATAAACTGGATGTTGTAAAACCTCAGGGAGCGTCGTGAGGAGGTTAAGAATCCACAACGAAAGGCGAGCACGGGTTACGACTGGCTCAACGTGAGACGTTAGAGAAACGACGCGAGGTAGGGCGTAATGTGGCCCATGTTGGAAGTCGAGACACGCGGTGAACAATCCAGTGTTGATAACCGCACATCGGTGGCGGCATGTTAATGCTTCGCCACACAATCTCGTTCCGCTGCTCCCACCTTTCGCTTTCAAATCACTATCTATATTGATCGATATCCCTTGAATATCAACCTATCAGAAACATGCGACTGATCGAGAACTATCCCGACTACATGCAACTTCTTTTTACTGCGCATTTTTCAAATATCTGCACATGCATCTCCAAAATTTTTTTATAAATATTTTATAATTAATGTATATAATAATTAATGTATATAAAAAGTCGTGAATATGTTATTTGCCATATAAGATCTCAAAAGATAAAAATATTTAGATTTGAATTAATTGATCATACAGATAAAATTGATAATTATTGAAATAAGAATTATTATTTTCCAATTTCGCAAGATTGCATATAAATTTATTATTATTATATAAGATTTTATATATATTGTATATACATATAAATTGTATACATATAATAATTATATATAATTAATGTGTGTATATATATATATATATATATATCATAAGTGGACTGATTTGCACTGGTCATCGAAAGGTTGAAATCTTTAAATCGCGCGTAAAAAACTTTACGATTGTCTCGTGGGCCCGCTGACCGGAAAACTTCTTGTCGAGAACATAACATCGGCGGGCTTTACGAGCCACACTACCCCTCGAGATTCTTCACGGAAGAACATCGTTCGGGGACGAGGTTCATCGTTGTGCGCTCGTGCGAAGGACGCGTCGTTACTCTTCATCTGCGAAATGACCTTTAATAGCGATGATGGTGAAATATCGCCGTGGAATTTCTTCAGTGCGAGGGTACACGAAGGGGTGGCTGGCCCCGGCGCTATTATTTCGTCGGGCGCTTGACAAACGATTACGCGGGCGCCACTTTTACGAGAACTAAGAAAACACTCTCGCTAAATCATAAGGAGCCATTACCGAAGGCGCGGACGCCGCATATAATACACGGCATTTGGACGAAGGGTTCGTTCAATCTTTCGTTTTTCGCAGCCCCCTTCCGCTACGATTTGTCAAGTTTCAAGGAAGATACCATGGTGTTTGTCTTCTTCTTAATGCCTCGTCCCCTCTTTTTTCCGCACACCAAACACTTTTGCTCGATGAATTTTGCAGGAGAAAACAGTCTCGGCGCTAAGTGATAGTCCTTACAGATCCAACATAAAAATTCATGAAACTGGACACCAACCTAATGATTCCCACTGCAAGTAGATTGCCTTTTTTCAACCGAGATTTATAATATCTTGAGAAAGGATCTTTTGCTCTTGTGTTGTAGAATAATTCTGGGTGTAAAGAAAGGATAATTTAATCATCCTACTATATATGATTCGGATCGATATCGATGTGTGCACGAAAATAAACAGTATACGTCAGAAAGTCGAGATTCGCTGCAGGATTTCTCGTTGCGTTACCACCGACGAGTTTTCGATGCCCAGGGTTATACGGGTTTAACACGATCTACCGATAATAATGGGGTCGTGGCCTCGTATCCACTCGGTTAGCTCGATGCTCGCGCCGAGTCACGCAACGATATGTCACGCAAGTGCCAAGTATAGCGTGCCCTCACGACACGACACGGCGCCCACGACGCCAATTGTCACGGCACGGAGATTCTTAATTATTGTCTTCAGAGCCGGCCCTCCTCGTTAACGGCGTATATTCCTTTCGGTGTCGTGCGTGGAAGGGAAAAAATCCAGGCCATTCTGCATTTCGATGCTGATCGCTCATACAGATAATCGTCCACTTATATTTCCACTTGACTGTAACCATCCTTCATGCCATATAAGATGCTATTACAGCATTTAAGTTTTTGCGGTTTAGTTTATTTGATCTGTTTGATAATGTTTCATGCGCGTATGGCTTACGCGTTATATGTAATTTCCTATTCGTGAGTGCATTAGAAGCTGTTCGACGGCCAATGGAAATGCACGCAATTGCAGAATGATTGCCGGTAATCGCGTGGAGCTTAGCGTGAGCGAATTAAACCTCTAGTTAATTTTAACTAATAGAGATAACGCTTAGGAATGTTTTATATCAAAATTGGATTTAACTTGTCAGTTGGAAACGATTAAGAACATGATGCTTAATGAAGTTGGCTCTTTAACTCGGTCACGAAGCTTATTCTTCGGATAATTAACAACATGTCGTGCATAATGCTTGTATTGCTTGCTCGCCTGAAACCGGATGACTGCATTGGATCTGACACTGACACTGACACTGACTGCTCCCTTCGGGAGCAAGCCCTCCGCAGGCCTTCTACAGTCGGCTAGAATTGCTTTCCACTTACCTCAGTGTATTGGCGAACCGAACACAGACGAGACGTTTAACGCTCGAGTTAATCTGCCGACGTGTGATTTAACCTTCCAGTGAACTGAAGTGTGCTGCACGAGATAGCGACATTTACAACGTGGGAAACCGTGGAGCGTCTTGTAAAAAATTATATTATATATTAAAATAATTAATTAATATCGAGATTGGCTCGATATTGTTCAATATATTTCTAAGCTATAAATGTGTGTTATATCAACTGTTTTATATATATAGTTATGGGAAAAAGTTTGTGGCGTTTTTCCCATTAGATGGCATTAAAAAAACGCCATGAACTTTTTCCCATACCTAATATATACTATATATAAATCAATAGTAATCCAAAAACAAATATGCATTAATTAATAATGCAATAGCAAATATACATATTTAATCAAGTTTATATATTTTAGAAAGCCTATTTCAGATTTATACGAATCAAAATATACATATATATATATATATATATATATATATAGGAAAATTTTAAGTAATTATTTTTTTATATGCTTTCTCATTCTGTGAAAAGAATGCGAAAGTCTATACGAATGACGACACGAATATAACATCGACAGCAACCGTTATGACAGTAACGGCAGTCATTCGAATATAAAACAAAGATCACTTTGCGATAGCGGACATATGCCTTGTATGAAATAAGCTATAAAAACGCCGTAAAAGAGCGAAGTGAAGTTACGCTTTCGTGTTGGAGACCACAAGCTTTGCTTTGCCAATGCCGACTGCTCATTTTTTATGACATATCATATTTTTCTTTTGTCCGTTTGCAAATAACACGGCGCAATACGTGTAAATCCGCCGGAAACACTGATCCTAAACCGAATACCAAACTTAAATAAATTCGAAGAATAGTAGACACAAAATTTTTAACTTCATCTTAAGGAATAATATATTTATTTGAATTAAAAATTAAAAAATTTTCTTATTTATTTATTTTTAAAGTGTAATTACATTGGGAAAATTATATAATATTGAATAATTCTAAAATAATTAACTAAATTTATCAAAGAATGGTGTGAATTAAAAAATACATCAATTTTAACAATATCTATTTAGATTCTAGATAGGTATTGTTAAAACTGATGTATAATATTTTTTTAATTCATTGATTATAAAACTGATTTATTATTCTAGAATAATAAATCAGTTTTATAATCTATCAATAATTTATTCAATAATCTTATTTGTAACCTGATACACTTTTATCTGATGTTATATAGATGCAAGGTGTTACGAACTTAAATCGTAATAACGTGAGGGATAAAAGAGATAAAAGTTTGAGGGGCAGGGAGTATCGCGAAATTTATGAGCCGTCGCTCCACAGGTCACTGCAGGCGATATTTCGTATTCTCGGCATGCTTTTAACGAACTTCCTTCTCCTTATAAGCGCGTCGTTAATAGACCCAGCAGCTACTAAAAGCGGTCCATGAATACGAATCTTTAGATAAAGACAGAGACCAGGATAGGACAACACGGTTTACGAGCTAAAATATATTACAGGAGATGATAGACGCAAAAGAGGCACTCGGAAGGAAACCAAAAATATATGTTGACATATATTTCATCTTGACTAAATCTTGAAGAAAAGGACAGAAAGAGAGAGAGAGAGAGAGAGAGAGAGAGAGAGAGAGAGAGAGAAATGACATATTTCATTGCACAAAGATGTAAAAAAAGAATCTTCATCCTGCACTAAAGTATCGTGCTCGTAAACCGCAAAAAAGTACTATTACATATGACAAGCGCAAACACATTTCCGTTTACACTGTAACTTTTGCATTTTCAGGGCAATAAAACGGAACTAAATTTAACGTTGAAAAGCGGAAATTCTCTATTCTTAATGTACAGAAAAGAAATATTGTTAAATAATGTTATCAGTTATTTAACGTCAATTATTTATATCAATCACCGACTATATATTTTAATTTACCATATTTTAGAAGTTTTAAAAATATCATATAGGGAAAAAGAAATTTATATGAGTTAAATAAGTTATAATTAATTTAAAAACAAGTGTACGCTCTCGCAAGTATATGTAAAATTATTTAATTAGCATAATGTGTTAATTAAATTATTTTGTTATACATAAAGCACATATAACAATTAATGTGACAGTATTTATTTCACGCGAAATTTATTAAATTATTATTTATTAAAATAAAATTTTGATTAAAATATATTCTTTTTTATTATTTATGTTAATTTAATAAAATAAATATGTGTTATTTAGGACATGCGTCAATTTTGCTCAAGACTTTTTGTTGCTAGCAATAGAAGCAATAATGTAACAATAATAGTAATATTAATAACTTAACTGAAGTGGAAAGAAACAGAGAAATATTTTACATACAAATAAAATATATTGTCGGTAATTTTATTTTTTCTGATTTTATTAGCATAAGTTTTATGGACTCCGCATTAATTGATTAGTTGATAAAAGATAATGAATATTAAATAATATCACCTCTTTTCGTGTTATTTCGTGACGATGTGGCAACTAGAATTGTCGAAGCGTAACTCGTCTGCGATTCTGGTTAGCTTACGGAATCGTCGCGTAAGACAGGATGTCACGAGCCAATTCAATGGCTCGTCACGTACCTCTGCGGTTGCAAAGGGACGACTCAGCGACCCAGACACATCACGTTTCGTATTTATAAACCAATACCGCACACGTATGTATGTATTTTCGAGAAAACGCTATACGGAATCGATCATCGACTCATCTTGATCCACAGCTACTATCTTGGCATAATAATTGAAGATAATGATGACATGATTTCCGTTAAAATTAACAAATTAATAATATATTTCAGCCTTCGCTCTTCTGGATAACCATATTTTATGATTAATAAGGATTGTGTCGCGCATTACTTGTATTTTCAATCTTCAAGTTGATCGTACATAAAATTAAGTTCGTATATATATTTGTACAAAGCTTTTACAAAACTTTAAAATAATAGTCAGATTATAAAAGTTGACTGAAACATTTGTTATGATAAATCTCAAAGGATTTATACTGCACTGTAAAGTTACTTGAAAAAGTCGGTCAAGGATATCAAAAAGTATTGAATCCGTAGACAAATAAACACTAAAAATTGTATTGAGAGATCAAACCAGTAAACACGACCGTTCGCACAAGAGAATTGTTTGATTTTGTTCCGCTCAGAAAGAGGTTTGGCTTAATGGCATCATCTTAACTCTCGTGTGACAAACTCTCATGGAAAGGTGCTCGAGATGAGAATATGAAACAGAAATATGTAGGGGCCTAGGTTCAAAGGCATATGATAGACCGAGAGAAGATAGAGAAAAAGTGAGGGGAAGAGACGGGAAAGGTCAAGAGCTACTTTAGACGCGCATGTTCAGTATAATGGGGTTCTTTTGACAAAAAACAGTCGATGGAACAGAGACTGCGTGAGTAAGGCACTCGAGAAGTGTCGATCTATATCTATGCTTTCTCGCGAGATGCAGCGACGATAAAGCTTTATTATTAGTCGTTATCTCACAGAGAGAGATTGCATAAGAAGGGGCGATGAGAGTGAAATCGTGATACATCGTAAGTACACGACCTGTGATCATATTCCCTATTTACATGTTCTCAGAGTCTCGATGAGTTCATTACGAGAAGTGTTTACATCTCATTTTATTGAGATGTATATTGGAATTCTTCGCACAATTAACTATTTCTAATTATCTAACAGACTTTTTATCTCTTTATAGGTTACAGATAATTATTAACTTTGATTAAACATTTAAAAACATTAGATTCGATTAATTTCATAACAGTAAGTAATTTCATAACAATCAATAATCGCCAAATAATAACATTTTATATATAAAACACCATTTTTCTATTTGGAACCAAATGGAGATTTTTCTGAACTTTCTTCGATCAGAAGTGCAGCCACTTCAGTTTATATCTAACAAAGTTACGTTACTCCTTACAGATGTTCGCTGCATCCCTTAATCAAATTCTATGACGCGGCGCACTCTCGACTCGCGCAGAACAATACATGGACGCATAGATCTGGTACATAATGTAGCACTCTCAGGTAATTGACGGGCGAAACTTCGTGCGACGTGACTTTCTTTTTCCTCTTTCCCATTTCATACGCGACACGACCTCTTCGGCGTAGTCGATCCAATCTGCGTATAAATATACATGCATTCATCCGCGGATTAATGAATATTGATGCACCGGGCGCGCGTCATACGCGTAGATAACGCGAAAACCAAAAATAACCGTGGCCAAAATGCGCGAGCGCTAAAAGAGCCGCCACGTGCGACACGTGGAAGCGCGCGCAGAAATGCGTTTCGCGATGGTTTTGCCGATTTTGCGTTGTACGTACATTTTTATCTCTCGGGGCGGCTCTCCGCAGTGTTTCACGCTCTTTACGTCGCCGTTGTAACCTTTAAAATTGCACGTTGCACGACACGGAGAGTGCAGATTTATTTTCCACTGCCGCACACGTCGTCCTACCGACTCCTTCGTGTCGGTTGTACCGTTGTACTCTGATCGCTGCATTCTCCCCGCGATCATGCAAACATCGCAGTTTCCCAGGGTCAGCTAAACTATTTTTATTTACTCTCTTCGTTAAAAACTCGACGACACTGATAAGAGATAACATCTTTTGGACATGCTGCTTAAAGCAAATATTGTGCTGCGTGCGAATATTGTTTTCTTGATTTATTACCGTGCTTCAACTTTAGTATCGTAGAAAATGCTCTTGCATACTCAAAGAAAGGTTTCTTCGATTTAAAGAAATGTTTCTTTGCTATAAAGAAAAAATTTCTTGATTTGAACGTCATTTTTTTGATTAGAACATTATTTTTTAAAATCAAATAAAAAATTTATTTGATTT
>Ga0157364_1002690_pt1 | contig 16797 bp, 6 predicted proteins | sample AttsexASBM2_FD_111476 | JGI IMG/M metagenome (GOLD analysis project Ga0157364, IMG submission 111476) | Fungus gardens microbial communities from leaf cutter ant in Ribeirão Preto, State of São Paulo, Brazil - Atta sexdens ASBM2 | ecosystem: Host-associated > Fungi > Mycelium > Unclassified ... | reverse complement strand
CACACACACACACACACACACACACACACACACACACACACACACACACACACACACACACACACACACACACGCACACACACACGCACATAATTTAATTGTAATTTTTTATTAGATTCATAATTATTTTTTTTTAATAGCAAGACTTTTCATTTATCATTCAGTAGAAAAACTATTTACATATCACACACTTTCATAAAATAATTTTGTAAAAGAATACCTTAATTCTTGTTGCAAAGTGTTTTATTTGATGTATTAGATGTAGTAGGAATAAAAATTGTGTATTTCAGAAATAAGATCTTATCGCCAAGTGTGTTTTAAGATATTTTTGCTTTAAATAAAATTATTCCAAACAAAATAAGCTTGTGCACAAATATTTGTTTTACCTACTGCTTGCATAAATTTTTGACGATCGAGAAGATTATTGCGTTTTCTGAAAAGACAAATATGAATGACTTTGGTAATTTTACCCCAAGGATAGAGATAGAATTAACGAACAAGGTCACATTGTACAACGTATAACCATTTTACCACGGATTTTTTGCGTTGTGAATTAATGTGCGTATGCACAACGCGATGAAATTAATGGTGATTCCATCATATTTCACGCCGTCATTTTTCGCGCTTCCGAGGCTATTCATTTTAAACACTTAGCAAAGAAAGTGGCAATCGGAATCCAAATAACACAGAACATTCCAGTAATATTGCGTTGTAATATTGCTGTAATATTGCTGGAATATTGTTCTATCTAAAAAAATATTGTGCGCATGATGATTTATATCTCTCGTGAAATCTTTCTCAGAATTTTTATATAAATTGAAACACTTTTCAGAAATATTGAAAAAATCTACATCTTTTATTAAAATTTTTTATGTATATGAATTCTGAAATATTCTAAGCTTCTCATTCTATAATTATTGAAAAAATACTTTATAAACTTTTTCAAATTTCATAAAATTTCAAAAATTAAAGAATAAGAAATCTTAGAATATTTCAGATTTTACTTATGTAAAGAATTCTATAAAAGAATTCTTCTAAATTCTGTAGTTTCTCTCTTCTAAAATACTGAATTTATATAAAAATTTTGAAAAATTTATTAGGCAGAAAATTATATAAAAAATTCAGACAAATTTTCAGTAAAGATGCTTTTGTCAAATCTGAAAAGTCAAAGTCGAAATAATATGCCATCATACGCTAAATTCCTGTGAAATTTAATAAAATACGTAACAGTTGAATTTTCTCACACATTTACTGACAAAAATTCTTAATACAATCGAGTCTACATACAGTGTTGGTCGCAATTATTTTATTCGCTGCAATGCACGAAATGCAATATCTCATTGAGAGCGATATCTCAAATAATAACGACAAATGGAGATGAATCATATCAAAATAGAAACAACGTCGCAGGAGAAAATAGCAAGATAAAAAATATTTAATATAATAATCAACTGATAGCGGGGATTTAATCGGTTTTTTTTAAGCGACCGCAGTATATGTTCTGTCGCAATTTTGAGCGAATTCGTAACGCTCATAAAAGTAAAGAATGAAAAAAGGAAATAGCGTGCGATGTAATCGATACTGATCGTCGCCCTAAAACACGTCGCGAAAGACTAGAATGATTAAGTATAAACGCGTCGGGCGCGAAACACGGGATGCACATACCTAACGACGATTAATAGCGAGAATTATTGTTACAGTATTACGGCGAGTAATGCGGTTCGGAGAGTGGAGCATCTCTTTTTGATTTCCGGCAAATATAATATTTATCGTAAATATAATATTTTTATGTATGTATATGTATATATTACGCAAGTGACACAGTATGTACAAAGTCGCGACGCAGAGCCGAGTCTCGTTGTGTCATCCAAGTTTAACGTGGAGAGCTAAAGTCTTTTAAATTGCCTTCCCAGAAACAATTAGTCGATCAATGTTGATCGACCAATCATCTATGGCTAGGTTCCTTTCGCTCGAAGTAATAAATGAATATCAAAAAATTAAGATAGAATTCTCTACTAAAATAGTATCCGTTATATTTTGATTGAATTAATCGAAATACTTTTCTAATAAAAAAATAATTTATGTACAATACCGCCTAAAAGAATCAATAAATGTTGTTTTTTTCATATATATATTTGTCATATATTTATCTATTGAATTCTTTTTATATTTAAAGAAAAAAAATGTTGACGCACTATATTCTTAATTTGGTTTTTACACAAAGAAACAGAAAAAAATAAGGAAATTCAAAACATAGATACTGAGCAAATATTTAGTCCAAGGGGTTTATTATAATCCTTGAAACGAAGTGAAAAGAAAGTGAGCAAACAATATATTTGATTTAATAAATGTTTAATGTAAAATGTGAAAACAATTTTTCTATTTTTTATTCTATAAATTTTGCCATTTATTGAAACTTTTGAGCAGTGTTGTAAAATATAACATGCCTTCAAATCATCAATTGCGCACAATCATTATTCAATGCATACATTCTCGTTTATAAATAAAATTAAGGAAACGAAATGTCGAAAGATTTACGAGCGACATGTCGTGTATATCTAATCTTGTAAAAATGTTACTTACCCAATAACACTATTCTAGATGGAATATTTGCATTTTTGAGGACTTTATAAATTTTCATTGCGCTTCAGTACCACGTTATGTTATTTTTTTGCCATTTATCACAGTATCGCGTGTTCAGTACTGCGTTCCTGTGTTCTACGTTCTGTGTACTTCAGCAAGATAAAAATCGCATAATTAATTATACATGTACCTCAAATAAATCGTAGAAGCATCAAATGATGGCAAAAAGTTCATTCGTAATTATTACAAATGAGCGTAACGTTGCCAAGTACACGTCGTATTCACGTAATAATAAATTAACATCGCATCTTGTCATTATACTCTGCTATTGCACAACGTAATAATAAGACCCATGCAAATACATATACTGAACGAATTCGAATTTACGGACGGATAGCAATTTTTACGTGCAAATCGGGGAATTTCGTACATCGAAAGAACAATTTTGCTAAAATATTATAAAATTTAGCTAAATACAAATCTAAAAATAATTTTTTTAAACTATCAAAATAATTGTAGAACGCTCAAGCTGATTGTTAGAATGTCAAAACTCTTTGCAATATTGCTCATTTCTTACAATTATTTTAAAGATCTCTCCAACTATTTGCAGATCTGTATATATCTAATTTTTTTAATTTTTAAAGTCCTCAGCAAAATCATTATTTCCATGCACAACTTGACAATTTTTTGTTGTTCTAAGTAGCACAATTGGCGATTCCACTTTCCAGTATTTGTTCGAAAAGACAGAATATGTTTCATATAAAATTCCTACAAATTTTAGAGGTCAAAAACAATAAAAACATCCTAGAACCTCATAGTATTCGATCTCTCTAGGATAATTTCAATTATATTTTCTTCCCGCGAGGGAAAGTCGCTTTTAAAGATCGAGATACATCAGAAAATCTCCCTGCTCACATAGCACTAACGCGTGCCAAAAGTAAGCCTCTCCGCAGGATCAATTTCTCAGTGCGATGAGCCTGAGGTTTCCTCCGGCGACTTCTCTCAGTCGGTGCACTCGGAAGCGAAGCTCTCAAGGTCTACATAGTGCCCGTTCATGTTGTCCTCCAGTAGTTGGGCGAGATCCCTGCGTAGGATCTGGAACTCCGGCCTGCGATCGGGATCGGCGTGCCAACATCGGGATATCACCCTGAAGAGCTCGCTTCGGCAGTGCGAAGGCCTTTCCAGCCGATAACCGTTGTGCACGTTCCGCATGACTTCCCGCGCCGTCATATCCGGGTACGGTGTTGAACCTGAATAGAGAAGAGAAGATGGTGCGATTATTATGACGGGATGTCAACATGATAGATCGTGATAAGAAGTTATCGTCCATTGATTAGCGTACAATAGTTTAACAAGGAACAAAATGGATATTTTCTCTTCCTCTTCGAGTAAATAAGATATTCAAGATTATCATTGTATCGTGTATGTGAATCGGATCTTTTTTATTGTAATTTTTTGTTGTCATTAAAAATGTTAAACAAGTATGAAACGATGCGAGCGTTGCAAATGTTAAATGAAACGCACGCTCTAATTGATATAAGACGATAAAAATTTAGAAAATTGTTATAAAATTTGAATGACATATTTATACAATGACATATATTTTTATTTATTTCTTTTTAAGTTAACGATTTAATGATGTATTTTATAGATAATATTCTTCTTTTCTTTTTTAATTATTAATGAAATAAAATTAATTGGATAAGTTTAAATGAATAAAATAATTAAAATATATAACATGCGAGCTATGTTACTTATGATACCGTTTAGCAATATCTCTGCACTATTAGCATAAATGTATCTGTATACCCGTATCCTTATTTTCATATTAAATAATAATAAGAGCGAGATCAAATGAATTCTTAGATATGATATTTTCTTCATCTTAAAGGGCTTTCAATAAAAAAATAATGTTTATTCTAACAACAAGCTATCAAAACTCAAGCAAGTCATTCAGTTCTCAAAACGAACGATGAAGATACCTACCTAAAGTGACGATCTCCCACATCAGAATCCCAAAGCTCCAGACGTCGGTCTTCGTCGTAAACAGGGAGTAGATCAACGATTCGGGAGCCATCCATCGGATAGGTAAGGCGTTTCTACCATGTCTGGTCTCGATCACCTCACCGTCCTCATTGGCGAACCTCGACATGCCGAAGTCAGCGATTTTGCACAGCTTGTTGTGATCCACGAGAACATTTCTGGCGGCGAGATCGCGGTGAATGATCTGCACAGAAAAGGTCACCGATCAAATCACCGATAAACGACCGGCGCTCGTGAGATGCATGTTCCATTATGTGTGAGATTGCTTACGGGGTGCCATCGTATGACGGGGAATTACACGCTATTACGAGTTCGGTACAGCCAGTTGTCTCGAGAAAAATTTCTTGAGTCTGAGCTCACGCGTGACAAAACGAGATTCGCAGTAGAGGTAAGGACCAGTGCGAAGTCTGTGCGAAAACAAATATTGTTTCAGCGATACGAGAGCCTCGAGAGAGTAGATTCAATAAATCTAGCAATCCGTCAATATATGCTCAACTATAACTGGAAAGCAAGGATACCTCAGAAGAATAAATAAACGGGAATTTTAATCGACAGATTTTAATCTTCCATGTGTAATGACAGATGGGAAAAACATCTGCGTAATTGCTACACAATTGAAAAATTCGTGTAAAATTTTAAATATCCTAAACGATCCATCCAAATTTGTGATATATAATTTTTATAAAATATAATTAATGTTAATGGTGAGATCACGAAATCATGGCGCAACGCGAGTATCTCAATTTTTGTGATCGAGTTATATGTACATACCTCCTCTTTTTTTCTTATTCGAATTTTTACAATTGATAATATAAAGTGATATAATTTGATGTTGAATATAATTTGAAATCAATTACTGATTGATCAACTGTCATCATTATTTTGAATAACTGCATATCGAGAATACACCCAGTATTCTTACATCATGCCACCAAATACAGACAATTCGAATAATAAAAAAATGTTAAGTGCAACTCTTGATCGCGAAAATCGTGGCATTCGCGTTGCGATTTCGTGTAGCCTTCTCGTTACTATTAATTATAGTTTAATTAACCGTTCAATGTGGCATTCGGTCAAATGAAGTTTCGCTAAATTACTCCAAAAGAGTCGCAATGAGAAACCAGGATGATAATTATTATACGCAACGAGATGATGCAAATACGACGTTACGAAACGTCGCATCAGCCGCGCTTGCCGTTGAAAATTCTGCTTGAATGCAGCGGCACATCTAGGATGCATCCACGCATATTCTCTCATGCAGCTGGTACGGCACGCGAACACTATCATTTAGCGACTATGTAATTGTCTATTAACTCGAGAGAATAATTTTTGTTACGCCGTTTCCTGGAAGTTATTATATGGACGGAAACTGGTAATTCGACATTTGACGAGGACGATCGAGCGCTCGCGGGAGGTTTCTTTGTTTCCCTAATTGCCTATTAATCGTCAGGTGCATCCTTCTTCAAAGTCGCCAAGCGCTCTTCCGTAGGCACATGCAAATTTTCTTCTTCCTCTCCGCGATGCGTAATACAAGTTCCCTTTATACAAGAATTTGAAATGGGAATGAAAAAAATATTTACTCCGAGTTCTTTCATTCACAACATTCCCATTTTAATCGATGATATGCAGGTCGAACGGAATAAATTAGCACATCGGTTGCAAACTTTCGTCCCGGCTGTTTAGACAAAACGTTTTTTTTTTTTTTCGAATACCGGTTCGCATCGCGATATTTGTATCATACGGCAAATATTCCGACGTTATGTTAAATTTTATTTATCGTGACTGCGTATTACAATCCTGAATATGTTATCGGAAGACAATCATAAGATGATCTAAGAATTTCATCAAATAAAATCATCTATGTACATTGAGAGAAAAAAAATGACTGCAATTATAATAATTTAACTATAATTTAACTATAATTTAAATAGTCAGTTCCGGTATTAGCTATATATTTTTTTTTAGTAGAATTATAAATATTACTACTATCACTAATATTATATCAATAATAATAATTATAAAAATAAAACCTCTAATCATAATTATTTTACTACGCAATATAATTATAAATATCAAACACTTTTCTTTCATATCTGCGTATGAACAGAAATACATTAAATACATCATTTTTTTGTTAATAGCCAACTATATAAAAGTTTAAAAATCAAAACAAGTTAATACTCATTTATAAAAATTAGAAATAAAATTATTTTTTTTTTATAGAGACGAGTTTCTCTGTAATTTTAGAATTGTAAATATTTCCTTGATGACGCACGAATAACATAAAACTTTATATTTTACTACAAAACGCAATATCTCAGTCATGAAACTACTACTAATCAAATCGCACAGATTGTAAAAATGCTGTTGAGAACCATTTATTGTTCTCAAATAAAGAAGTATTGAACGAGTATCCTCGAATTCGTTCTTTATGAAATATAAAATTCAATCCTAATGACATAGATCTCCATATAGAAACAATTCTTCAACAAACGCAATGGTGGAAGTTTTACCGTGTGAAAATGTTTGAGTTTAAACATCATTAGCGGATTATTTGTCGTGCAGTCAATGTTCCCTGCAACCTTCCACAAACTCAGATGTCGAAAAACTTTCACTTTTCATGTTTTTTTTCCGCAAAACATATATAAAAAAGTTTACGCGAAATCTTTTTTTAAATCTATTCTTATAATTAGATAGAAATAAGATTTAATTTTTCAAAATATTTCATATCATTATCTCATCATTTCATTTCATTATATCAAAATGACCGAATATAAAATTATGCTAGATATTGTTGAGATATTACTTCGAAATCACAAATGCTCCGTGCAAAAATATTTTTTATGAAGAAAAAATATTAAAATCACGAAGCAATCAGCTACGGATATATACAATTGTGCATTATTATGTGAATTTATTCTTACATTCGCATCATCATATACAATTACAATTTTATCTATGTTTTAAATTATGCAAGGTAAGAATCATTCACCACATTTCTTAAGTAATAGAATATTAATAACTGGCCGTAAAATTGTTAATATTTGTAATTTGTTAACATGTCGCAAGCAATAAACGTTGATTGATTCAAGAAACTGCACATTCACAAGAAATCTCGCATTCTAATTACTGATTGCAATTTACTAAAATATTTAAAAATTTTTTACTTGATTAACCATCAAATGCATTACTCTCTAATGTATCTCTCTAAAATACTTCCTTTAAACTATAAAAAAACTAATTATAAAACTTAAATATAAAAAATTATCCATATCTAAATTTATATCCTTCGACGAGTATTCGTGATGTCCCGAACGAATCGTTCGGACGATACTTACAGGAGGGTCGTTAAATCGTGGGGAGATTAACGAGAGAGCCTCTATCTAAACATTTTAAATAACTGCGGCGTGTATCGATCGTCCAAGTGTCCCTGAAATTTATCGCGATTGCTTTCCTCGCTTGTTTAGTTCTACCTTCCTATCCTGTCAGCAGTATGTAACGCAAAAAAAAAAGAAGAAAAATATTGCGAGGGACGAACCATCAAGTGATTGTCAAGCGGTCAGGCGAAACTATTTTTTCTCTTACAATAATGATCTACGCCAAGAAACTTGGAGAACCTTCGGTTCATAAATAAGCCATGCGCAATAAAGAAAAATTAATTAGTTATTGTTACATCGTAAACTATTTCGCATCATTGATGTAATGTCATTGGGGAAAACATATCGGCATTATATAATGCGAGATTTTATTATTTTTGTTGCACTCGAGAGTATTTTTTCTCTTTGACGAACGACAATTAGTCATGTCGAAACCTTGCAGATTTTTAAGTAAACAACTCGGTTTAAAAAAGTTAATGCGATGGCCTAATAATTTTGCATTATTGCAACATAATATCATTAAGACTGTTATCGATTTATCAATGTGATAATAATCGATGAAATGTGAAATTTTATGTTATTCTTATGACATAATCTCTACTAATAAAATGTTTTTCTGAAACATTATTTATAAATGCTCCAGAATTGCAAAATCATTTTTTAGTATTAAATAGACGAAACAAAGAGAATTATTTTTAAAAATTTCAGAGAAATTAAATATTACATGAATGATAGAATTACATGAATGATTTTCGGTTATGCATTAAAATTTCGTTCGTCTATTGTATGTGTAAAGAATAAAAACGTTAAAATTATATTAATTTTATTTTTTCCATTTATAAAAAATAAATGTGACAAATGTGTCACAATAATATTTTTAATAAATTTGAAATTATTTCTATAAAATTTATATAAAATTATAAAATGACAGAAAATGTTGTATAATAAGAAAATATACATATATGTCGAATTTCTTTGTCGAACATATTTCTTTGTTGAACACATTTGTCAAATTTTTTTTTTTATGAGATTCAATGTAATGTACACGTAGAGAGAAACCGGAAAAGAAAGCGAAAGAAAATGCTGTCTATTCTTTGTAGACTTATATGAGATTATCTTGTCTTTTTTCCCCATAAATATATTTTCCATAAATGTATAAAAATATATAAAAATTAAAAGAATATCAGTGCCATTCTCATTATTAGTATTGAAATCATATTGATTTAACTGATTCTCTCACACTCTAATTGTATTGAGAGAGGGGGAGGGGAAGGAGTGAGAGAGTTGAATCTTAATAAACTCCAATATTTATACTAACAATGAGAACTGTTTCAAAAATATTCGTACCTTTTTTGACGCAAGATATTCCATGCCTCTGGCCACGCAATAACCGAAAACCGTGAGATCCCTGGATGTCAAGGCTGCTGAATCCTCGCTGAAGTTGTAAAAGTACTGCCTGGTACGGTGATCGCGCAGGTATGCAAGCAGTTTGCCGTACATGACGTACTCCAGTATGAGATAATGAGGCTCTGCAATCAGAGAAAATCATTGCATTAAATCCTTTATGTTCATTCATGGAAGAGCGCATTGGAGGAGCTTGTCGCTCCTGCGTTTCGAATAAGGGGATTTCAATCAGCGAAGGATAACTCTTATTCATCAACTCTTACTCACGATTCAAATAAGTAATGCCATTTTCAAGAGACGAAGCAAACGTATAATATCACGAGGTATCCCGTGTGTATTGAATTTACTTCAATAATGATTTACCATTCGTGGCACACTTTATCGCGGTTCAATAAATCGAAAACATCGCTATGTGAAACGCAGCATTTTTCTCGGTCTCCGTTACGCTTTCGTAAGATTGATCGAATTTTTTTCCGATTGCATCAATCGATTGCATATAGCCGAAACAAATGTAAATATGTAATCGATGCGTTTAAATTGCGAACTTATACACTCTTTGTATCATAAAAATATAACTTTATTCAAACAATAATTCATTTTAATATTAGCATATTTCAACATTAAATAGAATAAATTAACTACAATATGTATAATAATTATGTATTCACGTTAAATATTATAACATCGCTACGACATAACTTAAAAGTTATTATTTTGGAGTTACTTTTTTTGGAGTTAGTTTTATAGAAAAGGAACAGAAATGTAAAAAAAAGAAGATACAGAAAGAAACATACTTTTATTTTTCAGTTATTAGATTGAAATTATATTTGAAAATTAACATTACAAATTTTAATGATTCAATACATTCAAGCTCATTTTCTGAAAAACTTTATTTTTTTTTAATTGGGTTATTATTGTAACAAATGAGCGACATATAATTGAAAAGGAACATTTGAATATTTAATTATTGCTTTAATAAAGTTACATTTTAAGTAGAATTTATTTAATTACATCATATTTATTTATTTGCCATGCTTTTATCGTCACAACGATAGATAAAAAGGCGATTAGAGGAACACATGGTGAGGATATTGGAGAAATATTTCACATTCGAAATAATTTAAGAGACACGCTCTTGGAAGAGTCTCGTTTAGGTAGTACCCGCTTGATTGTAACTTATGGAGCCACTTTTGTCGGCGTATCGAATCGTAATTCTTATATTAGACCGATATTACGATTCTCCCTAATAATTCTTGTTCGCCAAGTAGCATAAGTTAAGCGTGCGCTGCTCGTTCCAAATTAATCGTGTTACGTTTTTCAAACTGGATTAAACGTAATACTTACAATGCTTGTTTCGATCGTATTAAGTCGCGCGTTATTAACGTGTATTAGCAATTCAATATCGTAACACTGAATAAGTTGTATCGCAATTACCACGCTGTACTATGTATGTTTATACATGAACATTAATATGTATCATCAGTATATTAAGCTTTATTAAATCCGACAGAAATTAATAGAAAAATACAAATAAAAAGATCACTACTAAATTTGCAATTACTTATTAATTTAAAAAGAAAATAAAAAAGATTATGTTATACATAAAATCACTCTTGAAAATTAACAAATCCTGAAGATTTTTTTATTACAATTGCCTTCATTGTCGTAATCATATAAACTAAAATTTGGTTCCAGATATTTATATATATATATTATAATTTAAATATTTTATAAACAATTATAGTTAAAAATATTGAATTAACGATGGCTGCATACAAAGGATTTCTCTTCAAAAGCAATGCTTATTCTCTCGTTGGCACATGATATATTTAATCTCCATTGTCAAACATATGCGTGTTGAATTCGTTGAACTCTACGTTGCAAAAATTACGGATCCGCGCCTATGTCGATCGATATGGCACGCGCACGATACAATAGGCGTGACGAATGTGAAGCAATACGAGTGCGCAGTACGTGGGCTGTGATATCGTTCACGTTTCATTTTCACGTAGATCATATTTTGCACATGCAAGACTGATAGAAACACGTTCGAGGAAACAATGAAACGACGACACGCAGACAAGAATAAAATATATTCGGCTGGCATGTTATAAAACAAGTTCCTCTTGGATCTCCTGTTAATCTTACGTGCATCGTATATGCAAATCATCCGGAGATAGTTAATTGTAAACAAAATTATAAACGCGATGACATTAAGACTTTGATGCAAATCAATGGTTTTTAAACCGCAAAGTGTAATGACGTGTAATTAATTCTATTGAATTTGGGGACAATTCGTTTTCAAGATAAGAATGACGCAAAATATCAGGAACTTATTTAATGACACGACAAGTTTTGTCATAAAGCCTAAACCTAAATATGCTATCAATCTCTTAAATTTCCAAGATATTATATTACATGAAAAATTCATGCCAAAAAAGAAGATACTTCGTTCCCGAGTTCGCCGATTTTAAAGAATGCTGCTTCTTAATGTCGCTCCTATTTCATACACGTCGTCGTGAAAGCAAATAAGCCGCCGAAACTCGATTAAGGACAGAAAGAAAAAACGGACAATGGCTAAATAAGAGAGGCACATCATTTTTATCGGACACATAGCATTTTTTTGGACCCAGAGAAAATCGTTTCGCGATAAAAAAAAATTTCAATGTAATTATGATGTTTTCATCAAGCATAAATTCAATGTACGCAATGTGTTAGAAATTAATTTATTTGTAATACAAATAAAATGCCTATTATGAGCTTTCGGGATTATTAGTGCATAAATTAAATTAATGTGTAATGAATTCATAAGTCGGTAAAAGATATAATTCGTAATATACTTATCAAACTAAAACCTGCAGTTAACTTCGTTTGATAAGTATAAACATTCCAATTGTTTGCGAATTATATCTTATCGCTTTATGAATACATAATTTATGCACAACCTCGGAGACTTATGTAATAGCCTATTTTATTTGTATTTTACTTTGTATTGAATTTATTTTTAAAGCTACAAAATCTATTAATCTAATTTATTTTAATTTAATTTGTTTTTCTCTGAGATTGAAATTTCTTTTCTAAAACATTAGAAATATGAGAATTTACCGAATCTTTAATGTCTACCACCCAGTTCTCTGCTAATAATTCTCTTGGCGGTCGAAGCACGACTGTTCAACGTGAGACGTTTATTTTCGTCTGAATGGCGATCGTAAAACAGTCAAAAGACTTTCCTTTGACGAACGTCGCCGGAAAGAAATTCGGACGTGGCCGCAAACGACGATAAACGCGATGGGACCGAAATTTAAATGTCGTAAATTTTATGCGGTGGTCTCGAGTTTCTGAACCGTTAGGAACTTTCCACGTTCACCATTGTGCGAGGGTTAGAGCTGAGAACCTTTAAGGTTCACTCCCTGAATCAGCGACGCCCAAAATACTGGTACACCTCTAAGCGATTTGCCGCAGCAATCATCTCGGCCTTTACTGCGCCCACGAGGAACATCTTATCGTTATGATTGTTGGCCTACCGAACAAATATCTTTCCAACCCGTTTATTTCTCTCATGAATAAATTTTTTTTAACAATTAAAGTAAATTATTGATTAGCTCTATTATGTTCGCTGTTCATGAGAGCAAGAAATATTAAAACGATTGATAATATTTCTAACACAATAATTAATATAATAAAAACTTAACGTTAGATTTTATTGATTAGTTTTATTTCTATTAAGGAAGGATTTCTGTAAGAACAATTCATGTATAAAAAATGTATTAAAAAAATTATATAGAAGTTTTGTTAAAATAAAATTATTATAACTAACTTGACTTTTTAAACAATATTAAATAAAATAGAAATTAAATAGAGACTGACTTTTTAATAACTTATTTTAATTAATTGATAGAAATGAAGCAACATAACTTTATTAATCAAAGCGAATGATAATGTATTGAACTGTTATACTTAAATGAATTGATCATCCGTCCGATTGTATCACCGCTCGTTTTTCATTTAGCCTCTTTTGATTCGCGAATTGAACGGCCCTATTGCGAAGATACCCACTTAATAAACACATTGTACAACAACGAGGCACTTCGCGGGGATGCGTATGGAAATTTATGCGAACGATGAGAATGACGATATCGAACAACGCATGGAAGAGGAGAAAGACATATAATGGGAGTCTGACTCCCCGATTTATCTCGATGCGTACAAAATTGCTCAAATCTTTTTTATGTCTCTATCTTCAAATTTGCCTCCTGCAAAAAAATACAAAACTCAACAAATTAATATTTGATTTGCGACAATATATGTCTTCTTTGTCCGTCAATTTTCTAATTAAAAAAAAAATAATATATACACAATGTTTATAAAATTTCAAAAATTATTATATTTGAGTTAAAATTTTACCTAATACAAATATATTATAATACTATATTATATTGAGAGAAATATTTATGATTATTACAATATATAATATTTATGATTATTACAATATATAATAAAAATAATTATGATTAGAAGCTCTATTTTTAAAATTATTATTCGCTATAATATTAATAATAATAATTATATATTAATAAGTCTCCCAAATGTATATAGTTTGCACCGAAAATGACCAGAAATTATAATTAAAATATGATAATTATAACAATTTTCTCTCAGTAAATGACACTATACATATGTATATATTTTTTTTCATAAAAGTTATTCTTTATATGAGAAATATAGATTTGAACGTAACATATAGAATATAATTTTTAATGCTATTCGAAAATTTATTTCCTACATCTACATTCCCCGATAAAGAATTTTAAATATCTTTCTTATGTATATTTTCTATTGATTAAGGTTCTGGAAAAGCATATTTAATTTTTTCTCGTAAAAAATAATTTTTTCGTAATAAAGATCATTTTTCAAGAAAACAATCCATTGGAGTATTTATCTGCAAGAAAATTATTTACCAATTTTCGTTACGCACACACTTTCGATAATGAAGCTCGGCGCCTTCGATTACTCGATTCGATATTGTGGAAGCAGGATACTGGGATTTTTAATCAATTATATGATGAAATAATCAAGGAATTATACGTTGATTACATTTTTGTTTGCAAATAGATGCAATCACTGATGCTTTTACGCAAACTTATGAAGGAACAACAGTGTCGTATCAAGTGGAAAATTTATTTTAATTGGAAAGATATTAATAATTTATTTCCGTTCATAAAATCAAGATTTCAAGGTAAATAATTTTGATTTAACATCGTGGAAAAACAACATTGGTTAAAAAGTACATAACATATACATTATAGTATATAGTAATATTTAATTTGCAGTTTTCAAGTTTGTGAATGTTATCTATAATTATCTATTAAAGCACAATAACAACGCAAACGAAACAATAAAATCTTTTTCAAAACAAAGTAAGTAATTCTTATAGAATTATCATAATGACTGTTTAATTTATCATCTAGGCAAACACAATCAGAAGACAGAAAGACAAACATTTTTACGCTGACTATTTAATCGAATTCTCGCGTAATATTCGCGTCTTATTGTGCAATAATTTAAAACATATAAACGAGTCATTCAACAACAGTAAAACATGCAAACATATTTCGCATATTTTGATTTCCGATGTAAATATGTAATTTAAAAAAACGATAAAATTTTTTCGTGGCATTTGTAGTTTTGGCACATTAAACAGTTTAAGATATTGATAAAGTAAATTAAGTCACGACGAGATCACAACAGAGGTTTATTGTTTTATTATATTTAATTATAATATTTATTAATCACGTGGAACGTTCACGGCAATTTTATTAGTTTGAATAATAAAAATAAGTTGCTAATTCGCAGCTTGTCTGCGAATTTCGATTAAATTGCAAGGACAACTAGTGTATCGCAAACGCATCGCGATAGAGGCGGTGGCAGCGACCTGATTGGAGGAGTCGTAATCCAAATGTGGTTCTATCTGTGTATCCCTCTCTTCGGCAGGACGTGATTACTTAATTACTATATACCAGCGATCCATGCATTTTTTCTGCGTCGAAGTGCCGGCAGTTAAAACGGTTTTTTAAAGTTTACGCTGCCAAGGCCCGTACGCAAGCGGCGACATGCAAGGTCGTAGTTAAGTGACGGTAATGAGGAAGATTCACCGAGTACAGTTGCGGTGTGCAGCTGCAGGTGCAGCGCCGATTGCGCACCGATGCAAATCGAAATAAGGATGCATTTTCGCGAGAAATTGCGCGATGCATGTCGCACTGTCGGTACGTGTCGATGCCATATGGTGTATTTCTCCTCTCAGTTGATTATAGTGTACGATCAGATACACCACGTATGCAACGTATGAAGGAATGATTCAAGATGAAAGTAATTTTATGTTAATTGAAAAAAGATTAAACTACGTTCGGTTAGATGTTCGAGCAATTACGTTTGAGAAGTGCAGGTTATTAAATTAATATTATTCATCCTAAGGTTTATGATTGTGAAATTGTAAAATTCATTCAAACATGTTATTAAGTATTAACATATTTTTTATCAAATATGATACATATTTTATCAAATACTTCTGTGTATTTATTTATTAATTTTAAAAAGTTTTATTCTATTTTAGAATTTTTTGATTGAACTGTGAACATTAGTTAAGATATAATTAAACGTATATATATATATATAATCAGTAACTAAAAAATTATTCGCACATATACAATATCTTTAATTAAAAAAATATTAATTTTTTAATACTAATTCATAAAAATTTCAATTTATTATATAGGATGTATCTATATATAATAATAAAATGTAAATACTGAATGGGTTTTTTTTAACATTCTGTATAACTTCAATCTTTTATATCTTGTATAGCTATGCTTAAGTTCTGCATCACGTATTTATTGAAAAAATATCAAATAGATTAATGTTATATACAACTTACCTTCTTCGGTGCAGCAACCTAAAAGTGTTACGACATTTGGATGACTGCCTAATTGCTTCATAATTTCGAGTTCTCGATCTAAGTCTTCCTTCTCTCGATCAGAAGCGCCTTCTTTAACGGTTTTCACTGCTACTAATCGAGTCGTGCCTTGATGACCTGTCAAATCGTCGGCTTCGGCCTTCCACACCTGATATTACAATTCAATTATATTTCAAATGTTTATTAATTGTAAGCTTTAAAAAGATTTTGTTCCTCTTTAAGATTTGCAATTAATTTACTCTTGCATTTTTGTAAATGCATTCCATCTAAATAATACCAATTATTGATAACCATAATTTAAGATTACGGATTTTAATTTTTTCTTGTTCATTTTATGTTATTAGAGATATCTATTGTCACTACTTTGGAAATTTATAATCACAATGAGAAAACAATTATACTAATCGCTGTGCTATTATT
>Ga0157364_1002689_pt1 | contig 16797 bp, 4 predicted proteins | sample AttsexASBM2_FD_111476 | JGI IMG/M metagenome (GOLD analysis project Ga0157364, IMG submission 111476) | Fungus gardens microbial communities from leaf cutter ant in Ribeirão Preto, State of São Paulo, Brazil - Atta sexdens ASBM2 | ecosystem: Host-associated > Fungi > Mycelium > Unclassified ... | reverse complement strand
CACACACACACACGCACACGCACGCACGCACGCACGCACGCACGCACGCACGCGCGCGCGCGCGCGCATATACAAAAAAAAGAGGGATCTAGATTTTTTAGAACTATCTTTCTATCGCATTTTTAAGTGATAAAATAACGCACATTTATTATATCAGTAGAACTGAATCAATTTTACTGAAAGAAAAAACACGAAATCTGCGTCGAAATTATGTTACTAATTACAATACAAGTCTGATAAAAATGTGGCGTACAATTCAGTATACACACATATTTCTCGAAAAAAGAAAAAAAAACGTACGATTTTTATTATTATACGATTTTTTATTAAAAACATCTATAAGGCAATTTTTGATATACCTTTATAAATTCCATAAAAATTGGCCTATTCTTTGTAACTGAACATTTGCATCGTTTATCTTTCCTTCTTTTTTCTCTAACTCGAGAAATTAAATAGAAACAAAAAGAGGAAGATTAAAAAATGTAAGAAGTTCAATTGAAAAGAATAGATCTAATACGTGATATAAAATTTCAACTACGCAAGAAATTCGTGCGTTTCCTCATTTTCGATGTCACAATGCAACATGGTTCATTCAATGATTATCACGATAACCTGATATAAAGACAAATAAATATATATAATAAATATCTATAATAACGCCGATATTTGTAGATTTATATATCTTTTTGAGATCTTGAATATAAATCTACAGAATAAGAGAGAAATAAAAGTTTGAGAATCGTTACGATTCATCGTTAATCAATATACAGGTATTTCCTATCTTCTTTTCATATTAAGTACTTTGAAGAAACAATTCGGCAAGTCTTATCGAGGGCGAAAATTTTCAGCATTCACATTAATTAGCGACGATTTCGAATAATGTGAACGGGAACATACGATAACAAAAGTGTTGGCTCGAAAAATGACTTCATTTGCGAGAACTAAAAACCTCAGAAATACTTTCACGATTGTAATTCATTCTTATCATTACTAATCATATTATAGCAAGTGTATCATATTATACAATATTCTATTCAAATGGATTCGTCCGCTCGAGTTGCTTATAGTATTAATTATAATGTAATCAACGGTAATAATTACTTGTTCTATGCCAAACTATAGCAAGGAACGATTAATACATATATTCATTTATATTTGCCGAAGTTTGTATAAGTTGTTTCATTATCTTTAGACGGTAGTGTTACAATATGTTAAAAAAATATTACACGTTTGCATCATCTATTATTATATTGCAAATATCGTAAATCTATTAGCTATTATGATTGTTCATTTTATAAATGTTTTTGAACATTTATGTTACATTCCGATTTTGATGTTATTGTTATTTCATTTAATAAATTTAATATTTATTTAAATAAAGTAAAATTTTTTTATTAACTGGTTGTCTACTCATATTAACTTTAAGTATAACTAACGTTTATGAATTATCACAACAAAATTTTATTACAATATTATTATAATATTTTAATATTTAATATTTTAGATATTATGGGTTAAATTGTATTAACATTGAAATAGCTGTTAAAAATTGATGTTCATATTAATTCAACACTCATAAATCGATATTCATCATCATTTAATAAATCAATGTCGCTAATTCTTCCTTATATGCATAAGTATATGTAGCTCATATAAATAAGTAATACAGTGAAATATATTCACTGTTGAAATTAATTAAATATAAATATAAGATGGAGATTCGGAAATTGGGTTTTTCATTAGTAAAACACAACATATATATTCGTATGTATGTTCATACTACAATAGTATTGTGTACAAGTTAAATTGTTATATAATGTATACTTGAAATGGTCAAGTATTCCCAAAAAAATTCAAGAACGGTACTATAAAGCTCCTAAAATCAAAATTGATGACAAAAGTGATCAACGCACAAAAATCGGTTTTTACGATGCGAGCGCGTGTATCTGTACAGTATTATCTTTGATATTGTTACCATTCGAATGTTTTAATTAACGACAGAACGAATGTACCACGCGATGCGATTTTCGATGTTAATGAGAGAGAATTATAATTATCGAGTTTAACGAAAGCAAAAAATTAGGTGCCGAATGGATAAAAGTAATTGTTGCATGTATTTATTAATTGCTCCATCAAATCCAACTTATCTGTTTCGATAAAGCTGTTTGAGAGTATCATATCGTATTGTACGTTGTAGGACTTGCTCGTAAATGAAATATAAAATATATAATATCTTGCACATCAATTTACTCATCCTTGCCTTATACAGTGACACACGAAATACTCCAGCAGATAAAAAATTTACAACGGTAAGTATAAGTGAATATATGATTTATTGGAATCTATAAAAAGGAATTATATATTATTATATTGCATTATAACTTAATTCTTGTTTTGAAAAAACAAGATATCATTATCAAATCTAATAATTTCCGTACATTTTCGTATAATATATTTTCGTCATATTCATTATGTAATGCGGAAAGGAGTTTATGCATTTTAGGCGATTTGTGGAGCATGCAGGGACCATTGTATTTATCTTTTTTCTTATTCAATTTTACTTATTGAATTCAAAAATCGTGTTAAAATTGTTCTATGGTATTCAGAAAATATTTTTTTTCACATCAATAAAAGAAAGCAACGGTCGATTTTATCAATTTAAGCAATTTATATATTATATAAATTGCTAATCATATCTGCGAATTTATCTTTGTTTTTGTATAAAATTGCTTTTCTTGATTAAAATAAACTATTAAAGTCATGATTTTTATTTGCACTGTACAAAGCAGTCCATTTTTTAATCCATACATTCAATTTTTCTCCAAAATGATTAATGATATGAAAAAATGTTTCAGATGAAAGTAAAAAATTGTTTTGAGGAGGACGTATTTTGGTCATGTTGTTTTTCCTTCTAGACGGAAGTACTAAAAAGAAGGTTACCTCCACTTTTTAAAATAGAAATTATATGATTTTTTTTACATAATATGATTTCTCTAATTATTCTGCATATAAAAGTATTAAAGTAAAGATATAGTAACAAAACCATTACCATTAGTTTATGAGGTATTTTATACTTCATTATGACATAAAATGTTAAATACTTCGTAAACTATTAATTTTTTTATAATCGTATCTTCGTGCTCCTCAAATCGCCTAAAACGAATGAACTTCTTTTCATGCATTGTTAGAAATGTTTGTGATTTCACAATACTTTCATTATAGGGGAGACTGGGGGAGTTGCAACAGAGGTAAGTTGTAACAATGCGTACTTTTAAATGATAAGAGATAAGATGATCATAAGGAAAACAAAATTAATCGAGGCCTGCATCTACCTCACGCGTCAACCTTGCGCGTGCACGCATGTAAAAGAAGTTGTATGTACTGTACCCAGAAGACAAGCCATGTAAATATAATATTATCGTAAATTTATGATTTTATACTTTTTTTGCTTTAAACTTTCAAATAAAATGCTTTTTATCATTTTATTAATTCTCATTTTATTAATTCTAAAATGTACGTTTTCTCAAGCTATGTGCATGTCCTTTTTTGAAGCAGTTTCAAATATATTCATATAAAAATTTGGTAACAGTGGTTTGGAGTTAAAAGTACCGCTTTCCTAGACTATGTACTCCCCTGAGGACAAATATCAGAGTACATTATAACACTATTTTACATAGTTAATGGTAAATGTTAAGAAGAGTTCACCTCAACTTTTGATAAAAATACACTGAATCGATGCGTTTTCACGTAAAAATAAATATTTGACAAGAAAAAAATGTCACTCTGCTTTGTGAATCGAAATATTTTAAATTAAAATTGAGAATTATTTAGATTAGAAGATCTGTCACAACCACGAAATACTGCGATGCGAGCACGCGCTGAGGTCACATTTTCATGTTCTGTATGGCCACGTGCGAATGCGTTGTAAGTATTTGTTATTGTAATAAATAGATATTATCCGCTGCTTTACAAATACAAATTCACTGCTTTAAAAATAAAAAATTATCTATTCTGAAACATAAATTTACTGCTTTAAAGACACAAATTTACTGTTTTGAAACAAATGCTCTGCTCTAAAAATTCTGCTTGTTAATGGCAAATTTACTGTTTTAGAACAGATAATTTAAAGCACTGAATTTGTGTTTTTAAAGCAGTAAATTTCTGTTTTAGAACAGATAATTTGTTTTTAGAACATGTTACTTTCCCTAGCTCTGTTTTATTTTATTTTAAATCGGGGCAAGATGTATTAATTTAGATTTTAATGTTTTACTCATAAACAGCCTAAAATTAATAGTATCATAAATCTAAATAGTTGTTGCGTCATGTGTGTTAAAAGAAATAAACATATGTATTATAAATAAAGAAATATATATGTATATTTCTAAAAATTGATACAACTGTCCCCAGTCTCTCCTACCCATAAATTCAGTAAATTTAGTAAATTTTCGATACTTACTAGTGATTTTGCTTAAAAAATGCGATTTTATAATATTTGTAATTTCATAATAAAATGTATTTTCAATGCAATTTGTCCAAATCAATTAAGGTATTTATATTGTAAAAACACGAAAAGTTTGTTCGCGTCGCATATTCCAACATGCTTCTATAACTGTTATTCATTCAAACGCGCACGTCAAAACTCAGAGGCATTCTCGCAAGGTGATGCGCACGAATTTGCCTATAATAAAATAACGATCATCGTCAGCATGTGACATGTTTTATGTAATAAAGCAGATTGGAAAAAGAAAAAGAACAGTGAGTTAACGCTCCTGTTACGAATTTTTCATTTTAAGAAGGTGTGTGTTTTATTATGTTACAAAATTATTACATATTTCTATAACAATAATGATTAATAGTGATTAACAATAGGTAAAAAAAAATGTATAGATTAGGCAGCACGTGCGGATTAATTCTTTTGAATCAATTTATACTATCTACACATGCCGCCTAACATATATATTTTTTCGATCTACTGTTAATCACCGTTAAGTAATTCTATAATGAATCGATAATCGGAAACCTTAAGTCTTGACCGGTCTTAATCTAAATAGATTAAGATTAGACTATGATTTTTTGTACAAGTTAATTGTGCAGCGAGTCGTTTTAACTTAACTAATGGAAAGGAATAAAGTCGAATTTTGGCAATTAATTTCTTAAGGAAATCGATACTCTTAGAGCCTCTTTTACCAATCCTGATTAACTAAACACAGAAAAAGAAGAGAGAGGAGACGTTCTGATACATTAAACTACTATTAGCACTTCTGCGAGTTGATCGTCGATTAATTTAATCAAAAATTGATAAAAGAGTCGTACAAGTTGGTTATTGGTCAACTTCATCGATTCTGTGGTAAGACTTAACTATTGATTCATTCAGAATCAACATAAATCATTGTTATAAAAATGTAATGTAATAAAATACAGATATCTTTTTAAAAGGAAAATTTCGTAATAGGAGCATCAACACTATTTCTTCTTCCTTTAACTCAAACAACACATGATATTGAATATACTGAATTCATATGGGATCTCTCGCAGATATACGCAACTGAGAATATACTGAGAATATTGAAAACTATACATAATGTGTTGGAAATATTTTGTACATTCTGAGAATATTCTGAGTATATCGCTAATAGAATATTATTATTATTATTATTTTTTATAGATACTTCTTACACTCTTGAGAAATATTTTTAGAATTTATCTTGAAAATGCCCCTATATGTATGTATACACACACATATATATATATATATATATATATATATAATATTCTAAGGATATTCCTAAGATGTAGATGTAAGAACATCGGGTGTACAGAATATCATTTTTCATTTTGAAAATATATACAATACATATGTAATATATTCTAAAGAGGATATGAAATTATGCAAAAACGACCAATCACAGTCACAGTCATTTTGTAGCTCTGTTGAAATATCTTTGCGCAACGAAAATTCTATTAAAAATCTACTATTGTTAATTCTAACAAAAATTCAACTATTCACTAAAATGGATTTTTAGCCATTAGATGATTATTGCTCGTATTCATGTCTTGTATATATTTAAGACTTCCTTAAATTTATCTTCAGATGCTCTACGAATTATTTTATTGGCTTGAAAGTATCTAAAGATGAATTTAAGGAAGCATTAAAAATATAAGACAACGAAAGATGAATACGCGATGATATATCATTTTAGATCTGGGTATCTATAATGAAACATGTCGGAATGAATATTATAATACTCTGATGAGTATTATTCTTGTCTAGCCTAGACAAAACAAAATGGAACTCTAGGGAATAATTGAATAATTCTGATCGAAATATTCATTCTGATTTATTCCATGATAGATACCCTGATAAAAATTCTACTGAGTTAGCAACACTGCCAATGACTACGTTCGCTTGTAAGCATTATTTATCCTTGTTTAGTATTTGACCGACAACAAGGATGAATGATACTAATAGTGTGTAAATATAAAAAGCAAATGTACCTAATAGATGAGTTCAAGTCGGTAAAGTTAAGTCCGCTTGTTGATTTAAATGTGATTGGCTCAATTTACATGTAAGAATCAATCATGCTCATTCGCTCAGCAAGCATGTCTAAAATATACTCAGAATATTTCTATGTCAACAGCAATATTGTTCTCAGTACATCCTCAGAACATTATTGATATTCTGAGATTATTTTAAAATATTCTTAGAATACGGACATAGGAGTATATTCTGAATATATTTTGAACATATAGTACATATACAGTATATCTTACGAATAGCAGACATAACATTTCATAATATTCTCAGAATATGATTAGAATATAATGCGTTATCTGGAATATCTCTTATATTATAAAATATACATATTTGAATCCTTTACGATTTCGCAGCAAAAATATTGTAAAACTATAATAAAAATATTCTAATATTATGTCAAACATTTTGTGATTTTACAATAAATTTATGTTGGATAAAAGCTTTTGTTGTGATTTCACAACAGAAATTTTTAACAGTGTGAAGGCAAGACATCGATGATATCAGATATCATAAGTAAAAATCAAATTTGTCATATAATTTGTTTGAAAATCATTTTCTCAGTTTTATTCTATATATATGCTATTTTTTTTATAAAATGGAAATTATGATAGAATAACCAGCTTATTCGCCTTCGCATTTTTAATTACTCTTCCGACTCGTATAAACAGCAACATAGTCGAATTCAAATGACACATTGCAGAAAATTAAATAATTTCTTAGTTTTAATTTTCATCTAAACCTTTAATATCAAAACTCATATTAACGAGAATAGAAATTCTCGTCTCTAGTAAAAGCTTGATTTGTCTGGGTATGGGATCGAGCGTGAAAATGGCGAGTCAAGCTTGGAATGCGAAGTTGTAACTACATCATGACTATAATACTGAAACCATCGCTTAGCATTCATTAGCGAATACATATATATGTATGTACATATATATGTTAAGTAATCAAAAATAGATAAATTTTTGTTATTTTTGATAAGAATTGTTTTAGGCACTTTAAACATTTAAGTCAATATATCTTTCTTTTTAAATCTTCTTTACATAAGATAACATACAATGATCTATTTACAATAACTTATCGGTTCATTAAAGAAAGTATCTTTATAAAATTAGTTACAAATATTTCCTGTTCCTTAATAAACTATCATGCTTATTTATAACATGCTTATTTATAACAAATATAATAAAATAATTGTTTGAAATGATATTACTTATAATCCTTTTATTGATTAATATACATATCGTGAACAGCATTATAAAATTGTGATCATGAGCATTATATGATTAAGGAATTTTTGCATTAACGTGAATCCAGATACGATGAACGATAAAGTCAGGTTAGCTTTTTCTTAACAATTACTTAAAAAAAGGATAATGTGATTTTAGCGTTCATCATATCTGGATTCACGTTTTTGCAAAAACTCCCTAATCTCTGGAAACGCTATCGAATCCATTCCTAATTTATATGGCAAAAAGTGATTGTTTTCCTATTAAGTCGATATAACTAAATAAATTTATATATTATTGTCATATATTATTATCAATCAATTAATCGCCGACATTTTAAAATTCTATAAAAAATCATGAAGTTTGTTGCAGGATCGAATATGCGTCTAAATAATATACCTTGATCCTCTCCCTCTCCTGTCCCTTCGTCTGTATTATTGGTAGTTAGCTAAGAGGATAATTTCAATTATACGCTTTAAGGCGGAAAAATTTATCTATGATTTAAGGAGGAAGGTACATCGACGCTTACCTTCGACAATCTACATTAGACGCGAGAGTCAGCCTGCAGCCACAAACCTCAGTCGCTGATTGGCTGTGGCCTCCCCGGGGAAGTGCGTCGGAAGTGAAGAGGGCTGAGCGCGCTTGGGGCGCGAACGAGGCGCGGTTACACAACGCGACAATACGATCTGCACCCTCGACTCTTCGATAAAAACGACTACATATACGATCACCGCGATCGGATCAGCGGATGATGTGACGTCTAGACTCAAACGTCTGATACAATCGAAAATAAACCAATAATGAGATTAATGTGTAAAACTTTTCTCTTCAATGTTATGATAAAGTGTTCGATGTTCATTAATTACATGAAGGATTTTTTTTATCGCATTAATATATAAATGATTCAAAGTCTTATGAATTTACACTTGTCAATTTTTCTCGCAGTTATATCTTATATATTTGATATAATTATTAATAGATCTATCTACAATGATATGAAAATTAAAACCTAATCAAGTTGAATAAACTTTTTATCTCAAGAAGTAAAAAACATTCGAGAGGCAATAGAATGGGTAGAATGATATCCTCCTCGTGTGTAAGGGACATTCACGTTTAAATTATTCCTCTTTCTCGTTCGCTTGCGCTCCGTCTCATTTTATCTTATTGGCGGGCAATCCTTGGGATTTCGTTTTTTTCTATCTCTCCCCCGCCACGCAGGACGAACGACAGAGCTATAATGCCGCCACCCTTTTCGCCACCACTCTCCACAATGTGGAGGTCTTCTTCCATCTCGAGCTTCTTCTTCTCCCCCTATCCTGGCCACGCCGCTGAATCCCGCACGCACGCACGTACGTACGCACGCACGCACACGCGTACATGTACGCACGCACACGGCGCACCCTTCGCACTGCCTGTAGATGTAGTGGAGAATGAATAATGTACTTTCGCATCAGAAGGGGCCCCGGGGAATGTGAGAGCCCCGTTCGCTTTCCCTTCCTCTCTCAGAAGACGCACAGGCCACTACCACGTTCTTATCGAAGCGACAGGCGACTATGAATGGTTTATGCGTAGGCGAACTGGGCTTTGATATGACCGACGAAACGATATTCGTTCTCGTTTTTCTTTGCGATTTGAACAATTTTCTACGATCAACTCGATCGCATCTAGTGGCTGATTCTATTGTCAAATCTAATATATGTATTATGAGAAGAAAATGAAAAATCGGTGGAAGAAATTAAACAATCGATACATCGATGAAATTTATTTGCAGTACGGAACAACATTTCTGTTTTATGCTAATTCTTGCTCGTAACTGTACGAAAATGATTATTGATCCGTTGCCAATCGAACAATCGCGTTGAGTTTTGGATGAAATGAAAATGAATATTAATATTGTATATAAAAATGAAATTAATAAATTAATACGACTTGTTAATGTGTGTAATCTGATAATATAAAATATATTTACTGAAATGTCCATAATAAATTACGCTAAAAGTTATTTTAACAACTTTATTTAAATAAAAAATATTGTACAATTATGTAATTACATTTTTCTACAATTTCATATATATATATATATATATATATATATATATATAAAAGATTGATAATTTATATTTCGTTGTTAATTCAATTAATAATATCACTTGATATTAGAAAAAATATTGACTACTTTGAATGGAAAGGGTTCGATAAAATAAAAAATGTCATATTTTTTTTTTTTGAGTAAGCATACATTTTATATGTACACACACACACATGCGCGCGCACACGCCCGCACGCACGCACATTCTCGTTCAGACACACGCTAAAGAATAAATGGTTCGCAAGGGTATCTTTCCTCCAGCACGCACTCTAATGTCTATCGTCTCCTTTGCCGAAGAATAGGAGAGCGAGACGGAATCGCAGCGCAACTGTCCTAAAATCGGTGGCAGGACGATGAATCGATACGCTTTCGCGTCCTTGCTACCGCCCTTGGGCACAGATCGCTCGGTGAGATCACTTGACTAACGGCACATTATTGAATCGATGATAATGACTTGTCGATCCGAAATATTGAGGAATCCATTCGACCAGATATACCTATCGTTTCCTAGGACTTAGACTACGTAAAATCCTCGTATACAAAAAAAGGGATTATTCAAGGCTTGTACGAGCGCAAGTCGACTCCCCCGCTTTTCTTCTTCTCCGTGAAACACGTGGAGTGTTTCCCAAAAGCATTTCTATCGACCGGCGCATCGTGCGGCGCAGACTCACTGCGAATGCCAGCGTGCGCGCACACATACACTCGCATATGTATGTATATGCACATACACATGTGCACGCGGACACGCACGCACACGCGCGCAGGGAGGCACGGATGGAGCCGCCCACGCGTCATCACCTATACAGATTACACGCACGATAAAGGGGACGATGATTCGCGGAATGAGCTGTGCTTAGAGAAAGGGCCACAAGGCGAGGAGAGATTGCGTGCCCCTATCTAGGTAGCGTCTCATTCGCTGCGTCGTTTCTCGCTCCTCGGCGATCACCGACCATCCATGTAGATTCTTTTTCGTAGTAGGGAGATGGAGCAAGGGCAACATCCTAAGCTTCAACATCGAAAATTTCGGAAACGATTAGCCTGTAGAGAACGACAAAGAAAAAAAGAGACAGAGGGAGGAAGAGAGAGAGAGAGAGAGAGAGAGAGAGAGAAAGAGAGAGAGAAGAATCAGGTATAAGAAAAGGCACGCGCCAAGCCACGAATATTTTCGCCCACCTTATATATCGTAAAGGAATGGGGAGGGGGTGAGAGAGAGAGAGAGAGAGAGAAAGGTAAGGGTCTTAAAATACCGAGGGATTCAAGATGGAAAGGTCGTACATTGTAGTGGGGCGGGATTTGATGATTATATTTTCTACTCGTATATACAGTTGTGACCGTCGTAATTAAAAACTAACGGAAAATATCCGTAGCGAACCACTGAATATTCAACCGTGATTGTAGAGTGGACCAATAAAACCCATGCCTACATGATTTTCTGCATTTCTCTCTATATATTTATTACAGCGAAACTCTCTGGATAATTTTAACAAATAAAAGCAAATATAAAAGCAAATCGATTAATGATTTATTTGAATATATTATATACAGAAAATATATCAGATTGTTTATATGTATTATACAGTCGGAGTTTTAGAATCAAATTTTGAATAAAAAGAATCATTTTTAATTAAATTAAAAAGATATCTTTAAAATTATTATTAGGAGAAATATTTATGAATAATATGAACTAATTATGTATTGTTAACCTTTTATAAGAATTTAAAAAATAAAAGTTCTTCGATTGTATAACGATTAAAGAATGCAACAAAGAAAAAGTGTTTTTTTTTTCTTGAGAATAAGAAAAGGCTGCAGCATTCAATATTTTCCAAATAAGCTGACAATAGTAGTATATTTTGTTCCCATATAAGTCATAATATATCTCAAAAAAAAATGAGAATTAATCTATAGAAATCAATTCAAGATTCGTCCTTCACATTACTCTATTCTAAAGGAAAGTAACTGAGAATTGCTGTCAAAACAGTAAATAAATAGTTGAAAATGTAAAAAAAAGCTTATCTCTTTAAACCTGATTTTATTGGAACCATGTTGAAAAATTTTTTTTTAATTCAGTTCATGCATACTTAAATAAATAATTCATACTAAACAATTAACTTTTTCAAAATTTTGGCTATTTTTCCAATATACACCTACATTATTACACATATACATCAGATCTCAGATATCGATAAAATTAAATAATTTCAATGAATAATGTCTTCACATTTGATGTACATTACATGTATTTGATTACGCTGGGTCTGAAGAGGTTAACCAGTAAACGTTTTTTTAAGATAATTTAAAAAATGCAGATTTATAAAAATGTAAATACAAATTTCTAATTGTAAGAAAGTTTTTGTGATGTTTGTATTTGTCCAAAGTTAATATTTTATAAAGTCGATTCTGCATGGTCACAGCGTGATAAGAAAATATTGAGTACTGAGATAATTATTTCATTTCAATCATTTATGAGTTAGTTTGCTTACGCATTCTGCTCATGTTCTGCTCATGTATCTCCATTACGCTGGTCACAATTGCTTGCCTCGCCATTCCGTTTAAAAGTCTCTTTTCTAACCATTCGATAGCGGAATAGATGAATAAAAATCGACGCAAGTCTTTCATATTTGCTTTCCACTTAGAACCAATTAGATTATTCTAATTATACTATTATTTTCTTTTTTTCGTTTATTTTATTTCGATATTTTATTTTCTCAGATTTTCGATAATACAATATTAAGTCATGTTTCGAACAAGATTTATTCTATTCGCAAAGTATCATAATTATGCTAAATAAATTTTATGTACCCAATATCAAATACTAAATTTGATAAACATTTTTTAAGTTAAATTTAATAAAATAAGAGCTGAGATAAAAAATATAAAACAAGATGAGTTATCATCAAAAAGTTATCATGATATTTGATAAAGTAACATGTGTGATATTGTATTGATGTGAGTTTTGATTGAACGATTTTAAAATAGTTTTTCAGGATTAAGATGGAGCAATAAATTTGAGAATAGAGTAACTAATTAGCAGCATAAAATAATATTTAAGAAATAGAAATTTGCTTTTTATTTTCCTATTCCTTTTTGTATGTTTCTATATGTTAACTGATATAATTCTTGGTTTTAATGGAAGAGTTGGAATCAAATAGAACACATTAGCAACAAGGAATTAAATTGGCGTACATAATGTTTCATTTGCTTGCTCTTAAAATTAATGTGCCAGCTTAATAAATACGTCATTCATTCTTCAATTACATCCGTGATGCAAGCAAAGGAAGATAGTTATTTATTTGTTGAAAGAGCGTAAACCGATCATTGGTTGTATTGATTATCGATGCGATCAACTTTGATTGTGATATACACGAGATTCTTAAGATTCACCAGATTCTTCTCGAGAGGAGAAATAAAGGAAAACAGTAGAAGACACCGTTTTGAAATATACGCGAGGGCATATTCGGCGCGGCGCGGCGCAGGCGTGGCGTACGCGCAAATATAGCCGATATAGCGACGGCGGTCTCACGTGACACGTGCACGGAGATCTCTACCATTTATTTGCACACGAAACTCGCGTAGAAGATCTTAGATGTTGGAACGTATTAATCCACAAATGTAGGTAATAAACTCGTTTATCGCGTATACATATTCATACTTTCTTTACTTTGATTAACACAAATATTGGCACATTGCATTTACAAATATGTACATTTACAAATTTATGTTTATATGTGTTAAATTATGTTTTAATGTAAAAATGAAACGATGAAATTAGTATAACAATGGCTACGTTTAGCAGAAAGAGCAGCTTTGCAAAATTCTTGAATACTGTTGTAAAATTCTTGAATATGACTAATTTATACATTTAGATCCAGTGAGAAATCAAGGTTAATCATATTAAAGAATTTTACAAAAGTTGCAAAGCTTTTTCTGCTGAATTGTCATTAACTGTAAAATTAGTGCAACTGAATTAAATTTGACATTGAATTGGGTTTTGTTCTTATTTTTCATATATATTAAATTGAATAAATATTTTTTTCTTCTTGCTTCATAATTTAAAATACTTAACACGAGAAAATCTTAAGCCCATTCTACAATGGGCAGTAGCAGTAGTGAATTAAAGAGTAGTAGAAATCGACTAATCATAGTTGATTATCCTTCTCATATCCTTCGACTATGATTGGTTGATTTCTACGCCTACTTCTTAACTACTGCTATTGCCCATTGTAGAATGGGCTTTACTCATTCTTGTATTAAAAAAAGAGTACGGAATTTTTTAAAAACTACGGAAGACACACAATTTTTATTTTTATATTTGTGTCATTTAAACATCATACTATTGATATAATATCATCATATTGATCGTTCATGTGATGTTATAACATGACAGTGTTTAATGTAACTATATAAAAGTATTCAAATAAAGCGAAAGTCGAAATTTTCCTATTTATATTTCATTTTGAAGAAAAATTTACGTTGAAATAAATGTACCGACTTTAGTATTACATCACTTTTCATCCATCGGCGCCTCTCCATTAAAACTGCCGCCATCTTTCTTAATTCGACCTCTACCTGCGATGGAAAGAACGGGACCAGTGATTCTCATTTATTAAAATTACTTTCAAATGTTTGAGAAATGCGATTGATATTTTAAATAAATATATTAAAACTTAAAGTAAAGCAAAAAGTAAAGGAGGTGCCGTGGAACTTAAATATTTAAATATTTAAATAATTGGCAACCTTAATTCTATAGGATATAATTTGTATGTTCTTTGTATCATGCAGTTTTCTTACTTGCATATATAAATATATTCTAGTTTCCAGCTCTATAATCCTGGAATCCTGGATACTTTTCGCTCAAATCTAACTTTATCTGCATCGTTATGCATATATATCTGCATATATATCTGCATATATATCTGCATTACTTATACTGCATATATATCTGCATTACTTATACATTACAATAGATACAATTACGATGATATATTATTATAATTTCAATTTCGAATCATGCAAGCTTTTGATACGTCTTACGTTACACATTCGAGAAGTAAATAATTCTTCCTTCTGGAATGAAAATGCGATTCATTTAGAATCGCCTGTGCGCCGTTGTATTCGGACACATGATAGCTTTTTTCTGACTTGGCGTCAAGTGGACGGATGGAGATTACAGAAAACGATGATTATGCATCGCGATGCTGCCTCAATCCTCCTGCAATTATATCAGTCAAAAGAAAAAAAAGAGAGATTGGTAAACACAAGAGGGAGGGAGAAATTATAACAAGGAAAAGAGAAGGAAACGAGTAAAAAAGATGCAATTGTAGAATAGGCTGGGAATGAGCAGAAAGAAAGAGATAAAAGAGGAAAGGTCGAGAGTGAGGAAACCATTTTTCGGGGAAAAAGAACAGCGGAACGAATGGAAGATGCGTGAAAGAGAGGAAGGATAAAGAGGGAGGAAGAAGAGGGGAGGGGAGGGAGAGAGAGAGAGAGAGAGAGAGAGAGAGAGAGAGAGATATGGACGCATCCGATGTAAAGGAAAAAACAAAATGGAAAGAGAAATAGAGAGAAAAGCGACTAGAGTTACGAGATAAAGGATGATCAAGAGAGAGCTCAGGGAGAGAGGTTGAGAGAAGTTTCTATAGAGAAAAAAAGGTAGAGTAACGCTAGACGGAGGAGAAAGGGAAAGCGAAGATAAAAAGAAGAAAAGGAGAGACAAGGGCTCCAGGGAAGAGGGAAAGAGAACTGGCGAAATTAGGAGGGAGTTGTGCGACAGAGGGATGAGGCGGAAGAGAACGAAGGGGGAGCTGGTAGTCGTGTAACCCCAACTGGTAACGACCAGCGCGGGAAGGAGACTCGGTGCTGCTGGGCTGTGAGAGGGGCAATTCTATGTTGCTGTGTGAATACAAGGTATTATCCGGTCAGAGAGAGAGAGAGAGGGGGGGGTGAGAGGGAGTGGGGAGAAGGAAGGGAGGCTGAAGAGCAAGGAGGAATAGCTGAAAGTAGTGGTGGGAGAAAAATGAAGGGGAAACGAGAGCGAGTACATACAACGATGCGGCGAGGAGAGATGAGTTAAACGAATGAACCGGCAGAGATAGTAAAGCTGGTCGCGAACAGTCCAGTACAGTCACGAAAGACAGGAAAGAGAGATGAACGATGATGGAGGGAGCCGGCAGCCGCAGCGAGAGCGCTAGCGGAAGAGTAGGGGGAGAGCGGATCAGAAGGGTCGGAAAGGACGGGAGGAGAGAAAGCCCAAGAGGGGAGGAAAGGGCATCTCCCGCTCTACTCTCCTATTTAGTTCGGTATGAGACGTCGTCGGTGGAACGTACTGTTGCGCGTTTCTCTCTTTGCTCGTGTGGTCCTCGTCCCGCGTCGAGAACCGTGCCTGCAGCAATCGTTAGTTCGCGAACGCCCCGCGCGGCGCTGCTCGTCGGCACCCGTAACTTTGTGACCGCTTTGCTCACTGCTGCTCGTCGCAATTTCCTCCGTTCCTCGTCTATCCTCGTTGTTCGAGGAGCTACTTGGAGCTACATATTCTACGCCAACTGGCAACGTCTTTTCGAGTCATTCGATTTCTCCGAGACAGACGCCTCGTGACGAGGCGCAAATCGGTACGAGCATGAGATATCGTCTAGATCGCGGTTGATCGGCAATGACGCGCACGACGAATGGCGAGATTGCGCCGTACCACGCGACATCATAGGCTAACCACCCTGCACAAAGAGAGACCGGGAGGTCTGGGAGGAAGGGACAAGGGGAGGGGAGGGGAGGGGAGAGGAGAGGGTGAGAGACGTCGTTTCTTCGACGGCTCTGACGCCGACGCCGACGCCAACGCCAACGCCAACGCCAACCGATCGACGATCAAACATCGACGACGTCAACTGTAGAACATTCCGTACTGATACGTACTACGCACACCGTAGTGTTGTCGGCATCGTTGTGAGAAGCGT
>Ga0157364_1002688_pt1 | contig 16797 bp, 7 predicted proteins | sample AttsexASBM2_FD_111476 | JGI IMG/M metagenome (GOLD analysis project Ga0157364, IMG submission 111476) | Fungus gardens microbial communities from leaf cutter ant in Ribeirão Preto, State of São Paulo, Brazil - Atta sexdens ASBM2 | ecosystem: Host-associated > Fungi > Mycelium > Unclassified ... | reverse complement strand
TCACATTGGTTAAGAGTTCTTAACACAGAATCCCGACAGTTGTATTAATGTACGGTACACATACTCGACACAAAATGCGTTAGCGAGTACGATGTATGAAGGGTCGATCCATCAGTTAAAATTCATACAATAATAATTAGGAATAGAAATTGCACATTAATGATTTCTTATTATTCATTAGAAATTAGTACTTAGCCCTCTAAAAAAAAAAACACGTGCACACTTACTCGTATTACAAATTAATTATAGTCAGTGGATCTTTATTGAAATATTTTGTATTTTTAGTAATTGAATCAGCATTGAATGAACATATAATTATAATTTAATCATTAAAATGACAACTTATAATTTATTACAAAATATTGTTACATTCAAAAGTCCTTGTAATATCAATTTTTTCAAGTAGTCGTATTCTATAATTTATTTTGTGATAGATACAATGTATTTTTAAATATAATCTAAATTTTCATGATGGGTCGTTTCTTCTCATATTTTTGAACGTGTCCCTGACGGCCTGAGACCAAACTTACACTCATCCACAATAAAAATGAAGCATTTAGTGCGATGCAGCGTATAATTATCTAAACTTAACATTTAGATTTAGCCGTGCATTAATATTTTATAAGCACACATCTCATATTTAATATGTTTCATTCAAATGGTCTTTAAAATTTTGATTTTTTTGGTACTATAAAATCTTTTATTTATTTATATATAGAAAAAATTTTCCGAGGACTCGAGATTTCTCTTATCAAACTTCTTAGAATCTTAGAATTTTCTCTCTTAGTGTCTTTTCATTTTATCGTATAATATAATTTAATAAGGATTAATACATAATTTATAATGTGATAGTATATATTATATAATGGAGTATTAATATAGTATTTATTGTTATAGTATTTAAAAAATTTGATATAATTTATATGCTATATATCATATCAATGCAATAGTTTATTTAATTTTTTAAACGATATTTTTCAAACCTATATACAAAATTTTATCAATGATTTATTATCTTTATTATCGTTTATTTCGGTGCTAAATTCTTTTTCAATTCACGTTGTTGAGCATGTTATTGCTCTCAGTCCTTCATAATTTTGAATTATTTTAATGTTCGACTATAAAAGAAAATCTATTGGTACCGATGTGTGCTTATCGGAATTGTCTCATTATCGTATCTCCGAGCAAAAAAAAAACAACAATTAACACATCGAAAACAACTGAAACCGCGAACTGACGAAGCACAAAAAAAAAAGACAAGAAAAAACCAGAGAAAAGCATCTCTTCGCGCACGATGAAATTATTACAATAAAGTATGAGACCGTGTGTGTATGGGAAACACTTTGGATTGTGTGCGCAGAATCAGAGCACAATTATGGGAAGCATCAACCGCAACAACCACCACTACAACAACAACTACCACCTGAGTCACCGCAGCAAATGAGCCTCATTCTCGATGGGGCCAGGCGCAGAACTAAGCTGCACTACGTCGTGGAAAGCGGTCGTTGGGTGTGCGACGTCTGCGGCCGAACCTACAATCGTGGCGATTCCCTAGCTCATCATCGCAGTATACACAGGGGCGACACGATCTGTCCGATCTGTCAGACCGTCTTCACGCGAAAATACACCATGCGCTGTCACATGGTGAACGTGCACGGGGTCAAGTAATAACGGCCGTGGATGTTGCAGGAACGGTGGCATGAATAGAGAAACTCGAGGAACGCTATGCGATCTTCATACAAAATTGGGCAGGATATGTTAGCGTTGGTCTAATTTTTAACGTCATTCGCGCAAAAAATTAGAGCACCCCAAAAAAATTTAGGATGCATCCTCTGCAAGACGATAAACCATATAGAACATATTTATAGAATTGGGAAGGTTATTTCATAAAGTAACGTATTACCGTTACCGTACTTTTTGTAAAATGTACAAAAAAATCTCTCTGAAATTCGCGAATTTTAGAATTTCGGTTTCGAAAGATTTTGAGAAAAATCCAACGAATTGATTTTATTGTATTTGTTCATATAACAGCTTTGAATTATCTTGACAAACTGAGCATTGCTGAAATGAATTCTTTGAGTTTTTATACATTTTACAAAGATTCTTAAAAAATTAATACATAGCCTAACGTTATCTCTAATTCAAACAATATTGCACTGATGAATTAACATATTTCGATTGATATATAATATTACCATAATAATTCGGAAACAGTTCTTATCTTACGATTTTCTCGCATCTCATGAAAAATGAAATATCTCAATAAAAAAGAATCGTAGAGAAGTTTTCAAGAATGCATTTTAAAGGAGAAGTTAAATTGTAAATTTGTTTTTTAGTTCCGATTTTATTTTGTTCCTAAATTATATAAAATTAAAAATTTTTTCTATCAAATTTTTTTTACAAAATGATTTTTAATTTTGAAATTAAAGAATTTACAGAAAAAAAATCTGTTGCAATGTTAAACTCAAAAAATTAGTTAACTTTTCGTGAGATGCAAGAAAATTACAAGTTTTCGAATTTACAAACGGTATTAAAATTATATATAATTTTATGTTTATATATATATGTATATATATATTATATTTTATATATATTTATATAATTTATTTATATAATATATATAAATATACATTAAAATTATATATAAATTATATATAAATCGTATGCATACTAAAAGAAATCAATGTCGATAGATAACATCCAATGCGTTAAGTCTACATTTTATCGTAATGGCAGAGTAGCAATAAAAAAATATTAATGTTATTAATTAAAATGTATCAGGAAATTATTTTCTAAGTCGATTGCACACAGATTTTTTTATATGAGATTTTTATTGACTTTTCATGTGTTTTTCATATCGACGAATGCGTCCACATACAATATTATTCATTCCGTAGATAACAATTTTGATATATGATCATCGATTATTACATCAATGATTTATAGAAGTATATTTTGTATTTATATACATTATTAAATAATGAATCGCTTTAATGCAATCTCCGGAGAGAATTATTATTATTTTTACTATCGCAGAATTTTATTTTCTTCATGAATACAAGAATTATCTTGTTTCTTTAATAATTTAAGATATAGATCGATTGTTTTTTTTTTTTTCAGAATATTCACATTCTTCTGTAAACACGAGAAGAATTTGAGATATGTACATATACATGTATAATAAGTATAAAACAGGACAAAAATTATCTTCTTCCTACGGCGAACAAAGCGATGTACTTAAGTATCACAAAAGCGGTATACTTTATGCAACTAGACTGATCGTATTAAGTATAGTGTTCTTGATTAATTGCACAAAGGGGGTTACCATGTTACACCACTACTTGGCGAAATCAGAGCATTACGAATAAGCATAATGTCAGAGCAGCAATTTTTGTTTGAAGCTCCGAGTCCGTCAAATATAGTTATCTAGGATAACTGCTTCTTCTCCGAGCACGAAATTTCTCCGATGTTACTATTCATTTCGTCCTACTTTGAACGTAATCGTGTACTCTTACGAGACGATTATATCATATTGACATCATATATATATATATACATATAAAACTGTTATTTATGTGGATGTCGTATTTCCGTCTCAGCGTGAAACTTAGACAATCGTCGATCGCAGTCGGATCGATTGATCTTATCGTTGAGTATCTAATTGATGTCACTAGTTTCATCAGTAAGAAATTTTAAAGACATTAATACAAAATAGACTCTCGATGTACAGAATCAAATTACGATTATTACTCTTCGATAATTGATAAAATCATGTAATACATTGTTCTTGAATTGTACATAGGGATGCATTTAGAAACTCAGAGTATTTCATTTTATCGTTCTGAATATTAAACAAGGATAAAATGATATCTGCGTGTACCCGAGTGAAGTTTTTAAATGCAATCCAGTAGTAATCAATGGCATATACGCGACATATTAGACTTGAGGATCCGCTTACGAGGGAATCATTTTTCATTATTCATTTTGTTATTTTTTGTTATTCTTTATTTTATTGTTTTATATCTGGTGACAATAAATTTGCAGAGATAGATTGCGATATTTTGATTGTAATGAAAAAAATGCCGCCGAATAAATATCTCTCAAAACGTTTTTCATATAGCATATATAAAAAAATTTCGGGAACTTCAAAAGTAATCTCTAAAAGATTTTATTTAAGTTTGCTGTCCTTCTAAAAAAATGATTTACAATAAAACGGAGTTTCTAATTTATGATGTGATAATTTCCGTTGTAATCGATATAATATATTATGTGTAAATTATGACGCAACAGAATAAAAGAGCGCCGGATTATACATTTTTTTGTACTTTGCATTTTGAAAAATAAAGCTATTATATCGAAACCGTACATGCATCTTTTGGATCGCGGAGTTATTTTCTTATCGCATAAAACGATCGAATTTCCGGGATCATTTTGTGAAAATTTTCGATTAACGAACGTAATAAGATTTCGATATAACGAATACCCGACAGAATATAATTCTTGTCATAGCGATAAACTTTAATTTAGAATAAAATTTTATTTAATTCGAGCAAGGATATATTTTTTTTAATTATGAGTCACAACGATTGATTAAATAAGAGAAGAAAAGAATTTTTATTCTAGAATTGATTGTGAAACAATCGAGTTTTTACATGACTCGACGTAGTGGAATTCGCTATAACAAAATTTTATACTATTTCTAACTAAAATGCCTCTCATCATAGAACGTACTGAACATATTTTTTTAAGATTGATTTCTTGCTGTTAGAAATTTGACGATCATGAACGATACACTGAAAAAAAAGTCTGCTAATGTATTTTATTTAATACAATAAATAGTAATAAATGTTACCAAACATAATAATATGGATTCATATGAACTATAACTATATATTATCATACTTTTCTAATTATTACTGTTTGATAATAAGTAGAAAAATAAGATAATATTTGGAAAATTAAAATACTTTTTTTAGTTTAATTTCTTTTGGTATTAATAGAACATTTGAATTTTATTTCATCAAAGCTTTAGTAATTATTGTCTATGCTTGATTATTATTATTATGATATTATTATTATTTAGATTTTTTTTCAATGTACTTCTTTAGACATGTAAATGTGTCATATTTCAGGAATCATCGATTCCTTATGCATACATGCTGCTCTATGTGTGCTAAAGCATAGCATACGAACATATTCGATTAATAGGGATCTCAAAGGAATACATGATTGTCGGTTCACTACACATAACATGCGATTGGCAGTAGATATCGTGTCTGACGAACCTTGAGCCTGATATTCGGCCCTTCAATCACGACTCACGAACTTGGTCCCGTCAACCTGAACTATATTGTGCATGAATATTGAACATTTTATACATGTATTCGTTCTTGTTTCTGTTTTCTTTTCGCTGTTGTTCATATTATGCCGTTGTATATTTATAGTTCACAGTAGCATGATCGCTCCGAGAAATATTATAATTACTGCCATTCTGTGTGTCGCCATTCTCATGATCCCAATTACTCTCTCTCTTTCTCTCTCTCTCTCTCTCTCTCTCTCTCTTCCTCCTGTTTGTAAATCTCACCGTGTGCGTTGCCTTTTTTCTTTTTTTTTTTTGTTATTGCTACTGCTGTTATTCTCAAATCCGAGTGAACGAGTGGAAAAGTAGGTAGAGAAACGAGAGTGAGAATTTCTTCCGAGTGTATAAGTAGCTTGCTACTGATATGCGATTTTTCTCAATATTCTTCTTAATGTCATTTTGACACCTTTGTACTCGCAGCATCACATGCCATGATTCACGATGAGGCATTTTTCTGATTATATGTACAACAATTTTTTAGCTTTAAAACAAAGAAAAAGATTTAACAAAGTCGAGATATTTCTTTATTCGATCTTAATTTGATAATATGGATACATATGTTACGGGCAATATAATTAATTCAGGATTTATACATAACGGCTGACCAATATATAATGTGTGTTTTATTAAAATTTTATTAAAGCGGAAATATTGGCCGGTCAAAAAGGTTTGCATTATGCATATCGACTGGCATTATGTCCGAATTAATCAAATTTTCCGTACACATATACTGGATATTGCATCAACATATTGGTTAGTATGTCATGTTTCCTTCTCTAACAAGCGCGTGATCGATCGATTATATTTTATAAATGTAATGCCTATTAGAGAAGGCATTACATTTATAAAATAATTTGAATATACTGTTGTCAATATGTTGGTGTGACACTCAATACATTGTATAAAAATAATTTTTATTTTATATAATATGCTTAATATTTATTAATAATTATAACGTATTCTTTTTATAATAAAAATTGAATCGTAGAATTCATTTGGGATGAAAAATGTCACGTCGTCGATCGTGGGGTTATTGTCGCATCTCGAGTACTCGGGTACAGGTGATGAACGATCCGGTAGCGCGTCCCATAACACGAAATCCGGAAGTACTTAGGGCACCGCGAGAGTCGCGCAACCGGCGCCACGACGTAGCATGAACGTTTGTGTCTGATTTAGATTCACACACGGTGGTCATCGAACAGCCGTCGCACTCGTGCAAACTCTGCGGTAAATCGTTTTGGAATCGGGACTCGATGTATAAACACATGAATATGCACAAGGGCACGACCCAGTGCCCGGTGTGCCACAAAGTGCTCAGCCGCACCACGCACATGAAGCGCCACTTGAGGAACCGTCACGGCTGGCTCGGGACGACCGCATCCGTCGCGGCCGGCGGCGTTGAGGCGCCGATCTCTGTGTCGTCGACCGCCCAGACGATCGCCCAGCAGGACGCCGGCAGTCCGTCGAGCATCGACGCGAACGCGACCTACACGACAATACGCATTAGGGAGAGCAGCGTGGAAAGAATCACCTCTAGTCCTATTCCTTAGTGCGAAAACGCTCTACCAAAGAAAGAATCCCGTCGACGCAAAGGAGGATAGATCCCGGCGATCCTCGCCATTATTTCAACCTGATTCTTTTACCATCGGGTACAATAGGTTTTTAAAATGTGCCGCACTTTATGCTAATTGTAAAGAGCTTTCTATAATAAGCCATTACCTAAGTTTTAAATTTTAATTTGTAAGAAAGCCCATAAATGTTTCGGTTCGGTTCCCTCGACTGGGATCGTCAGTTCTCTTGAAAGATAATTAGTTTTAGTTAATTTATTAAGCCAGAAATACATAGAAAAACGTAAAGCAATAAGATGTAAATAGTAAGCGAATTGACCAATCACAATAAAAAATGTATGACAATAATCTTACATTCTGTAATTAGTCGATTAACTTACTGTCTATATCTTACTGTTAAATATCAAAGGAGCAATGATAACCCAATCTCTTGAGTCAAATAACATTTTGTTATTTTTAATTTCCATGTAAATCAAAATGTAAATCAATCCATTTCTGTGATTAATTTCAAAGTAAATGCATATTAACACAAAGTACGCATATTAATGTATGTGTTTAGTAAATAATGATCTAAATTAGAGATAATTTAATACATTTTTCGTGAGTTAAATAATTTAATTTCGTTGTTTTAATTAAATTAACAAGTATTTATAATATTTTCTTCGTTTCTTTCGTTTAGCGGTGCAATTTTTTTTTGTTTTAATAGAAGAACAGGGCATGTGCAAAGATCGCAGCAATTATTATTTATCGTAACATTAATGACGCGTCGTTGAGCGTCGGGCCTATTCTACTCTAGTCGTCGACGAGGAATTTATGTTATGCCTGTCTTGAACTTCACAACCTAGTCATTCGTACACATACATATATATGTATATATGTGTATCTATATGTGTATAATGCACATAAGAAGGAACACTTATACACGTACACATATAGACCATGTGCGTATACACGGACATTTGTTGTAACCAAAGACACGAAGAGAGAACAGAAACGATTTATTTTATCTAGTCAAATTTCTTCGAAAGTTCAGTACTTAATAGCATAAGGAGGAATGTGCATTTTTTTCGTACCATTGATGCGATTCAGCGACGTGGTTCTGCCATATCTTAAGCCAGATCTACATAAAACCCATTCTATATTAGACGCAAGCCGATCGCAAATTTGTTGCGACAGTCAATCTGAAGCGTTGATTTCAAAATGCAAACTTCTAGCTTGCGTCTAAATAGAATGGACTTATCACGCAGAACGCAAGCATGTCAACCAATCCGATGCGTCAATTTTTAAAGTGACACTTCGAGATTGACTTACGCAAGAAGCTTATGACCTGCAACTCGCGTTTTGCTTTAAGCTGGTTCTACATTAGTTGCAAATTGATCGCAAGTTTGTTGCGATAGCTAATATGATAAGCGTTTATTTCAAAATGCAAGCTTCAGATTGGCTGTTGCAACAAACTTGCGATCGGCTTGCAATTAATATAGAATCGACTTTATGTAGATCGGAAATCTTTAGATTGCCAATTTGACAATCAGATCTTTTGACACAGGCCGAGCCTGTGATCCATGTGATCGTGGTAAAATTGCTAGAATAATTTTAAAACAATCTATTATCTTAAATTTTGTTACAAAAATTGAGTTGATGTATTTAATTAAGAAAGTAAAAGCAAACTTTTATATACTCACTATATAATACGATTTCAAAATTATTACTTATAAATTAGATATTTTATTCTATTATCTTTTTAATTGATATGCAAGATTTTCCCAGCTTAAACTGTCAACTTGAAAAAATGAATTTAGGACCACAAAAAGTTTCCTCTGATGTAAGTTTATTCGCAAATACTTCGAGATATTGATTTCTTAAGTTACAAAATTATAGAAATAGTGTAGTTTGAAGTTCTAAATTCATATTTTAAGTCTGGTGATTTAACTCAGGAACACCATGTATATTATATCAAGCAACAATAACATATATATATATAACAATATAACAATAATATATATACAATATATATATATATACGCATCCTTTGCATTTTTACCATGATCGAAAAATAATCGCTTCAAGTTAATATTTGATTAATTGCCCTGTGCCATTATTTTTTTAAGTATCAATATGCCGAATTTCATGTTTTACATCTCGACGATTGGCTGAATTTTCGTCGTTGTTCGACGCGCCATTACGTTCTCGGGTACTGTGTTATTGATCCCGGGTCGCGAATTTATATTTATGATATTACGCATACTCACATACACTAGTTTTTAAGGTCTCGGAGACTTTTGCCAAATATCTAATATATCCAATAGTATATACATATATACATATAAATAGTACATCCTGATTTTTTTTATTTTAGTATCGCAGATGTAAAGTTAATATCTCGTACTATATTATATTTCGTTTGTTTATTTTGTTGTCGTTATTGTTTGTTCTATTTTTTTATCAGCTCCGATTTCGCGATAGCATTATATGCAACGAATGAACGGTGCAATGAGCTCATTTCACTTTGCCATTAGAGTCTCGAAGCTCATCGATAGTCACGCCTGTGTACTTTTACAATTTTTAAATTAAAAACAAATCGATAATCTATTATAAGAATATATAACTATATTTACAAATTAAATTATTTTATTTATTTACGCATTACTTTACTGTCCATAAGTTAAACAAGTTGACTACCTAAGATTATTTAAAAAAGATATAGATATACACATAAATATATTTGTAATTTATAAAAAATACAAAATGCTATATCTACAACTTTAGAAAGAACTAAAATTGTATTTAAAAATATTAATATAATATTATAATAATGTATTAAAAATACATAATAATATATTTAATATTATACAATAAAATTAAATATATATAATATTATATATTGTATATAATATTACATATATATTAAATTAAAATAACAGTAAATGTAATAATGTTAAATCTAACAGATTAGATCTAAATTAAGTATATATCATAATATAAACTATATTAATAGATTTGTGGACAGTACTGTACGTATAGGTGCAAATATAATTTTGCACTGTAGGAGAGAGAATGAATGCGCAATGCTCATTTTTTATCATGAAGTGACTGTCGATAAGTACAAGAGATTCTTTCATAAAGAGGCTATATTTTTCGTTTTAGAATCATTATATCTACGATTTCTTTTTCGAGAACTTCGAGATATTTATCGATGACCATCGAAGTCATCAAAATCTCTGAACGAAGTGAGAATGTACAAATTGACGCTAGTTTTACAAACGAGAATGCAATTTAGTGCAATTATATTTAGTTCCAATGCTCGTGGATTAGTTTTCTTTGTCTTTTTCACGCTTTGGTGCAATATGATGAGATAAATTTCGTGTATCGCAATTGTCTAAATTAATTGAGGAAAAATGTTCGAATTATACGGAATATTTTTCAAATGTATTGAGTTGTCTTTCAGAAAACATTAAAATCAAATTTTCTTTAAGGAATGCAGCATCAAAACATTGTTTCGCAATCTGTTTATATTTTTAGTACTTGAAAGTTTTTATACTAATTAATTTCCCCAATAAATGTAGAGAAATAGGAGACGAGAAGTTTAAAGGAAATTAATTTCCATGTGCGAATAAACTGCCTTAATATATATTTTTATTTTATAAATCGGTTCTTTTGTCATTAATTGCATAATATTCACATACGTTTTATGATACATTGCAGAACAGTGCACCATGTACACGAATAACAATTCGGATGCTGTTAATTTTACGTTATGATTTATGTTTTATGTTTTTAATAAAATTTTCTTTTATTTAAGTTACCATGCGTGGCGTCATTTGTTTTAAATCCTTTAAAAGACGCTATATAGTTTACATACATATATGTACACACGTATACATAACATATATGTATATAATTATCCGTGTTTTTATTTATACACTTATATATTCATACGCGTACACGTATGATGTAATTGCGCGTGTACATATTGATTAATCGGCGATCGTGTACACGCGCGCGTACGCGAGCACGAAATATTATTTTGTTACGGACAGAAAAGCGAATGTGCACATTCCTCAAAAAAAGTCACGAATGCAAAATAAGTACAACACCGCCAATTAAATGTTGCCCTAGACGAATTGATATTTCCTTAGTTGATTATTTATAAAAGAAAAAAAAGAGATGAGACATATATATGTATACATAAAGTATGAAAAAAATAATATATATATATATATATATATATATATATAATATATCATTACGTAATCCTATGTTTGGCTTATGCAGGCTAAATAATGTAAGTGGACATATGTGTGAATAAAGTTGAAAAAATTATGAACTCACATAAGCGAGACTCTCCTCTTTCCTTCTCGCGAAACGTCCGGTTTGCGACGTTAAGTCCGTGTCACACTATATTAAGGATTGCAAATTGAAGATTAAAATTCAGCCAAGACCGAAATGGATTAAAATTATAATTATCTAACTAACTAGTCGAGTTCTAATTTTCAATTCGTAATCTTTAATATAGTGTGTGACATGAGATTTACATGATTCACATGACTTCGTTTCACCCCCGTTTGAGGATCGTCCTCGATTTAAATTAATTTATTTAATATTTACTGAGCATAAATTGCACGGACAATTGCGCGCGAGATAACGATGACCTAGAATGAATCGCTTTTTTTGCGCTTTCGTTTCACGCAACACACATGTGTGTCGAAGTAACACACAGTTGAAGACAAGCTGCAGCACTGCACCAAGACACCTTCTAATTCACCTAATTCCGCTGTGATTTTGAAGCGAGTACTTAGCTATTTACATATGCTAATTAGTGCTGGCGCTTCAGCCAATAAAGCCCGATCTATGTAAGATGGAAAACGCGAATAGCAGATCGCAAGTTTCTTGCATCAGCCAATCTCGAAGCGTTACTTTTAAAATTGACGCATCAGATTGACTAACGCAACAAGCTTGCGACCTGCGAATCGTGTTTCTTATTTAGATCAGACTTAACACATTAGAAGTACTATAATCAGTTTGGCAAATGTGAATCAAAAATGGCGCATAGAAAGAGATCATATGTTACTTTCTTACTTTCTTTTTCTATGAACGCATGCGCAGAAAGTGTTAGAACACTTTCTGGCAATACTTGAAGAAACTGATCAATCGAATTGATCAATTGGCCGAATTGTTCAATTGTAATTTGTTAATTTTCTCTTTTCTCAAGATCTCAGAGTGATTTCTAAATCTTTGACACAAGGCTTTATTCATCTGTTTATAGCTATCTATCTCTTTCTTTTTTCGTTCTCGTTTTCCGACAATGCTATCCGAAGAATACTAAGCCAAAGTGGAGAACGTGGAGAATCAGAAGTTGTGGCCGCTTTTACTAAATTCTGATTATAGTATCTCTATAACGCACAACCAATCTCATGCCGATCTCGTTATTTACGATGTGAAATATATAATTAACCGTACTTAATATAATATTTATTACAATATTTACTTATTACAATATTTATTACATGTGATGTGATTTATTACATGCGATGTCTTATAATTAACTATTAATTGTTAATATGTCTTAGAGGGTGTTGGTATTGTGATGTCTATGTTTCAAGATTGGGCAGAAAATAATTTGATTAATGGCTATAGTAATAGGCAGTAATAGCCAGTAATTAAGCTAATGATTATTATGATTAAATAATCATTATTAATAAATAAATGCAATCGACTCTAATGTAATCGAAAATTTTAATTAAAGGATTATTTACTTCTGATGTGAACGAAAATTCTTAGAATAACACTTCTTGCACGAGTACTCATTTCGAATTAGAAACAGTAAAAATGTTTATATTTTTGTACAGATTTCGTTATCATGTTTCTTACTCTTCAAACAAAGTAACATTATAAGATTTTATCTCGTTTTCACTTTTATTTTTTAACTTTGTGAAACACTGTAGAGATGGAGTGAAAAATTATGCATTGACAGAAAGGTTTATCAGAAAGATTACATAAAAGTATTATATAATTATATAATTTATGATTTATGTAATCAGTGCACAAACTTGTGCACTGGAAAAAAAGTGGTTTGGTTGCTTTATTGCAATTAATTGAAATTCTGATTGAAAATGGACAAATCAGAATTTTCTGGTTGAATCTATTATAATTCTAGTTGAGACCAGAATTCTGATTGATATGATCAGAATGAACCTTCTGATTCATTTTCAACAAAAAACTTTTAGTCTACGCAAAGAGAAAGATAGTTTTTTAATTGTATTTTATTGTATTTTTCAAAAAAACTAATTATTCAATCGCTATTAATCTGTGTAATCGTAGTAAATGATTGTTTGCCCAAAATTGCTTTCGAGAAACGTAATTTGCGTAATCAAATACGAAGTTGAAATACCAGAAGGACGATATTGTGCATGACAGTTTAACTGTTGTACTATGCATAGTGACCGAATCTGACGTTCGGAATTCGATCGGGTGTTGGGCCCGATTAATTATGCTCGGTGAGAGCCGATCGAAGGGAGTAGTTTACACTTCGAGGAGGATCATCAGTCGATCGCGCGCTCTTCGGGGGCGTCCTACCCGGCGCCTGCTAACACATCGGCCAATACAGTGCACGTTGACCCCACACGTATAAGGACTAATGACTATTGAACGCGCGTTCCTCGACACACTGGAGCAACCGATAGCGCGCATTTTAACCCTTTACCTGCGGCAGTGATTTCACCCGATTCCCCACAAGGCCAGCTAATTTGGAAGAGCACGATAAAATACGTCTAAGTGACTTAATGACTGAAGTATCGAAATATATTTGAAAATATTTGATTATTTTGATAGGAAATTTCTTGTTGTAGTAACAAAATTGGAAGATAATTTTGTAATTCAAGCAATAGTCTAGAAATTATATTTGATATTACAATAGATAGTGATGTGATAGTGGTGGCTTATCAAAGATATCTAGAGTCACGAGATAAAGGGTTAAAGTTCACGCCCGAGGTCTCTACACGTTGTCATCTGAATCTCACCAGTAATCGACTGACGATCCCCTCGTAATGGATGGCCTGTGTTAACGTGTCACCACTGTGTCCCTTCCCCTCCCACCCCCTCGATCTCCACTGTTCCTTTCCGGCCCTCTCCTTTACCTATGATCTTCCAACTGACTGTGTTTCCGTTGATAATTGATGATGAGGAACCGGCGGGTCACGTGGCTGTGTTAATGTGTTGCAGGGGGGGTGGGACGCAATCGGAAGCACGTTGGCGATACAACTGGTCAGGTGGTGATGCAGGGCCCGGGGCGTTTTCCGTGCCGACTCTGCGGAAACGTTTACAGGCATCTTGCCTCGCTGACCCAGCACCTCGAAGTGCATCGCAACCAGACTACCTGCATCGTCTGCCACACCACTCTCAGTCGTAGAACCGACCTGCGGCGTCACATGCGCCTGAAACACCAAATACCCTGGCAAAAAACGATCCACAGGCAGCGCAGCCCGAAAAGCGAATTGGACTCGTAGATCACACGCACCGCACTCTCTCTCTGTCTTTCCCCCTCACTGAGATAATAGATACTGATTGTTGTGGCTTTACTATTTTATTGAACGCCCGAATAACATTGCTTGTTGATCCGCTTCAAGCGGATATCTTGTGCGTTTACTGATGCGAGAGCCCGTTCTCTGTGCCGATCGCGGCAGCGTCCGTCATTTTAATACTACATTTCTCGACTGTTTATCGTGAACGTGATCTTGAATAACTGGGACTTGATTAATTAAAATTTTGTTGCCGATAGGAAGGATAAGTATTCACATTATAACTTGAACTTAATTCTGTTGATCTGTCAGGACGTTCAGGTCTATTTGACAAAATGTAAATTTATTTTCCAAGATAAAGTTTATTTTCTTACTAATATTTTATGTATAAACTGGTATTTTATGTCTTCTTCTTCGTCTTTTCGTTAATGCAAGATTCTTTTATGATAATTTTTTATTTTTTAGTTTTCTTTGAAGAAAAAAATGATATCATCATATAGTAAATTTGTACAGACAGCAGGGTTAAATAAATTTTACTCAAGTTATAAGATTCTGAAAATAAATTCTCCCGTTTCTGAAGGCTAACTTTTTTATACATCAAAAAAGAAGAGATGTCTATATTTCCATTAGACACTAACATGCGAGAAACACTGCGATTACTTAATGGTAGTATCAAGATGACGATCGTCCAAATCCATAATTGTTCACAGATTGTAAGTCTCTTTTGAAGACGAGGCTCTCGCAGATAAAAATTTGCGCCTCTTCGCTTGCTAATTTTTTCTTGCGATGCATGCAAGCGAATAATGATTAAATCTTGAAGGATGCGTTTCTCTTCAGAAGATACGTTAACTGATTGATACATTGATAGAGATACATTGATTTTTTATTTGGTACAATTGTCATTGCTAAACAGCGTTTATTTTTCAAGATAGTAGAAATGAAAGTTTCACGGTTAAACGCGACGTGACAAATACAATGCATCCTCTTCCTCTTGAAAAATAAAGTACTTTGAAGTGGGGTTTTTTTTTTTTTATAATTTTTACATTGTTTAAGCGACGCTCGATTATTGTTACAAGAGCAAGCTGAGTGGTAATGTGCTTTGTCTGAACGTGTACGTCTTAATTTAGTCAAGGATCTAAATGCAACGGATTTCTATCGGAGTACTAAATATTTATATAGCTGTGCAAGAATTGTGCATCTTCGTTAACGACGCATTTAAATATTCTGAGATCCGCAGAATCGTCGTCGATTCACGCTTCGTTAATATATTAACGAGTATAAAAAAACGGCGGGTGAACGAAATTGGAGGGCAAGTCGGATCAAGATAAAAAATTCATATCCTGAAAAAAATACGATGGAAATAAAATGTAAGGGTGAATGTTTTTGAGAAGATTAATTCCAATATCTTCTGATTAGAAATTCAGCGAGTAAGTTTCTTGAACTTCAGCAATTTGATTTTATTTAAAATTTGCCAATTTGTTCATCCGCCGTAAATATGGAGCGTAAACAGCAATACTTTCAGATAATCTAATATTTACTACCATAGGAGTCTCCTTCGTGGAAAATCGCTTTAACCCTAGTAATTTATTGGCGATACATTGGCGATACATCAATCATGTATTATTAAATGCTGAGGATCTATTGGACCAATCTTTAGCCAATATTGTGCCAATAAATTATGCTATTGGGGAAGGTATTGCTGTATATTTTAGATACGCTCCGTATGTGCTACGACTTGCTGAAATGTAGTGGATAGTTGCGCTTTATGATATTTAATTTTTTGCGAGAGATGATCGCGAGATGCTTCGCGTTTTCTTCCGTCTCTCAACAGCACGCGGTCATGATTTAGATGCGTTTCCGTGAGAATATTGATGTGTCTAGCTTTGCTGTACGCGCGTATTTATCTTCGCTAAAATGTGCAGTTGGCGATTGTGTTACATTAGCGGATTGCGCCTTAAGGCGTATTAAGAGGTGAGAAGTAAGTGATACGTTTAAGGATCTGAGTATCGTATAGGTCGCAGAACGGAGGCGGCTGATGCGAATGCAAGGATTAAAGGAAGATCTTGCAAGTAGAAGATTTAAGTACAATTAAGTACATTAAGTAGTACGCAAGAAGCGTGCGTGAAAAATTTTCGCGCGCAGAGAGAAAAGTGTTTGTATTTGTGACAATAATATTGCAAGATAAAATAATTATGGTTAAGGGCTTCATTTTTATAGTTATTACTGCTATAATATTATTAATAATAATTATATTTATAGTTCTATAAATATAATTATTATTAATACTAAAAAATATATATATATATATATATATATATATATATATATATATATATATATAAAACAAACAAAAATA
>Ga0157364_1002687_pt1 | contig 16798 bp, 4 predicted proteins | sample AttsexASBM2_FD_111476 | JGI IMG/M metagenome (GOLD analysis project Ga0157364, IMG submission 111476) | Fungus gardens microbial communities from leaf cutter ant in Ribeirão Preto, State of São Paulo, Brazil - Atta sexdens ASBM2 | ecosystem: Host-associated > Fungi > Mycelium > Unclassified ... | reverse complement strand
TGTGTTTGTGTGTGTGTGTGTGTGTTTGTGTGGTTGTGTGTGTGTGTGTGTGTGTGAACACATTGTCTTTTGTCGTTTTTGATAAAAAAAATAGATGAAAGTTGTATGATCTGAAGGGAAACAAAAATAATGATAAAATCAATTTAAAAAGAAATCTATTTTTTTAAGATTATATTGAGGCTCCTATATTTTTTTAATTGCATTGAGAAAAAATGCTATTGATTCAATTAAAATCTATATTAGTAATTAATTCATGTATATTTTTATTGACATAAAAACCTTGATTATTGAAATAATAATTTATGCCTTTATGTCAATAAAAGTATACATGAATTAATCAATTACAATACAATAATTAAACACTTATGTTAGTGACAGCCCATAATATAGACTTTAATTGAATCAACAGTATTTTTTTCTCAGTGGAATTGTATGACTTTTACATAATTTAATTTAATTTCTCTAATTATTCTGCAAATAGAAATATATTAAGATATAAGTACAAAAAAACCAATAATTTATGAGATATTTTATACTTTATTCTGACACATTTTGACATGAAATATAATAATCTCATAAATTATTTATTTTTTATATTTCTTTAAAATACTTTTTACATGCAGAATAATTAGAGGATTCATAATTGTAAAAGTAGCGATCGTGGTGTGGAATTGTGTGGCTACTATGTGTGCTAAAGATCCAGATTCAAATACATCCAGAACACACACACACACACACACACACACACACACACACACACACACACACACACACACACACATATTTATATATATATATTGGGTTGTCCGAAAAGTTCGTGCCGATGTTAAAGGAAAATTAAAACGCAGAAGATTTAAATTTTAATATACATTTATTAAATTATATAGGTTAGTCGGCACGAATTTTCCGGACAACCCAATATATATATATATATATATATATATATATATATCAGATTTGATTTGATCACTTCTCGAAACGCAATAACAAACTACCAAGAATATATTTGTCATAATAACTTTTTTTAATAGACTAAGCTTGCAGTAACATTGCTATAATGTTTGCAATATTGCTAGAATAATATTTTTGTGTTGGAAGTTATAAATGTTGAAGATATAATTATTGGACAAAATGATAAAAATTTTAAATATTAGCTTTTAAATAATATGTACAACTCTAAATAAATTCGTTGTTTATAAAAATTTAATAAGATGAACTTATTTAGAGTCATACATAAAAAAAAACTTCTAAGAAATATATTATATCTATATGTTTATTCGGGTACATAAAAAAAATTTAAAGGCTAATAAAATAAAACAAAAAAAAACCAAAAGCGACAGCAATTATTTCTTGCTTTCCTTAAAGCAAGGAGTAATTAGTTTGTCTCTAGATTTCGCGAGGCGCGTAAATGCGTATCGTTCTGGCTGTTTCTCTAATAAGAGAAATACGACGAAAGAAGACAAAGTTTAAACAATGCAGAGTGCTGCAGCAACACGGCTGCACTACCCTCGCAGCTATCCTCATCCTGCTTCGCATCATGCCGCGCCGCATCGCGTCGCATCGCGTCGCGTCCACGTTGCTGTTAATCCGACCGTGCAACGCGGGCGCATGAGACAACTCCGAAGCACGAAATAATGCTGCGAAATGCCGTTGTTGAATTACAATCGTTTTGTTTTAAGGACCTGCCGCGCCTGTTTGCGCGAGACGGTGTATACACGTACCTTGAGCGCTCGTGCTGCCTCCGCCGCGCCGCCAGTTTACGACTAGTTTCCAAAGGAACAAAGGGAGCGTTGTTTGGGGGAATGTAATTATTCGGTCCATTTTGTAACGTCGAACTCGCGTACCGCGATTAAAGGGCCTTTACATTGCGCGTTAATCGACCGAATCAATTTATTTTTCCCAATACGCGTCACTGATTTAGTTTTTGGATCGTTCCTCTGACCAGCCGTTTCGGAACAGCAATTCGTTTAAATATTTCATCAAATTTCGTGGTGTAACACTCGAAACGAGGAGTATCAACTATTCAAGTAATATCGTCGTAATTGTAAATTACATCTATTATATAGAATTATTTTATGATTATAATCTTTTTGCATTATTTAATTTTAAGACGCAAAACTTCTAATTTACGTCGAACTTTACAAGAAATGTTTGAAATTTAATTGGTAATGATTCATTTATAGATGCCAATTAACGATGATATAACAAAACTCGACGTATTGTTGAAACATGATACTAGTTGGAATGTGTTTATGTGCATGTACATGTTAGCGGTGTATTGATTAGAAGTCAGGTTGAGAGATGCAACAACTCGTTTTCAAAATTTCAACGTAAATATCTATACATCCGCACCTCTCTGATTGTAGAATGATGAGTTGAGATTACAGCTCGTATGACAGCTTAATATTTCCCAATGATAATGTTTCACGTATCATTTTACCTAGTTAATTAATCTATTGAGTGGTTCGGAAAATTCGTGCCAACTAATCTATATAATTTAATAAATGTATACTAAAATTTAAATCTTCTGCGTTTCAATTTTCCTTCAAAATCGGCACGAACTTTCCGGACAACCCAATAATTATTTGTTTAATGAAAACAAGAATATAATAATTTTTATTCTAATTATAAAACTAATAAAACTAACAAAAACTAACAAAATAAAAAGTTTTACGTAATTTAAACAATAAAGCTACAAAAAGACACAACATTTGATTTTTTATATAATTTTAAATATGTTCTGCATTGAAAATTTTTTTGTTGAAGTTTTTGTGTTAACAGATATTGTTTAATATTCACAAAGTAATATTGATTAAATATCGGAATTTAAAAAGTACAATAAAATCTCATTTTTGCCAAAAAGGATCAATTCTAAATATGTCGAAAAATTCGTTGTTAAGAGAAATCATGAGAGAAAGTGCGCTATCCTTGGAATAATCTGTATACACGCCGTAAAATAAAGTACTTTGAGAGACAGAAGTCTAAAAGTACCTCATTAAGTAGTCAATATTTATTTGATAATAAGGAATCCAGATATGAGCAGTTAGATATGAGCAGTTAAGCAATGCTGATGTGGAGCAATAATATTAACGATTATCTTGGTTATAACTTGATTATATTTCGAATATAATTCGCAGTTATATTATAGAACTTTTCTTAGCACGGCCTAAAGCATTTTGATGTTTACCTCAAAAATAACATATCCAGAAATAAAAATACAAATTAATGGAACCAATCAAGTACTCAGAATAATTTTTGAAATTCTACAATTATTATTGATTATTATTCATCGATCTATTATTCATCGTAACCATATTTATGGAGTCATAAGCATCTATATTAAGAATTTATTCTGCAATATGTAGATAAGAACTCGATAAAAAACAAGTAAAAAGTTCTACACAGTGCTTCTTTTTAAAAAGAACTTTATTGTCTATTGACTGCTCATGCATGTTCCGTTAATCCGCAGCTCTTTTGCCGTTTACGATTTCCTTTATATCGCAGCCTCCCGTGCAAAAAATGAATAAGCGAAAAAAGGCCGTAGTTTACATCACTATCGTGATAAAAGCGAACAGAGGAGGAGTTTGGATTCCTGCTCTCAGTGTAAAATACACATACAAATTATATTTCTGAGAGTATTGTACTATTCATATTTTAAACAAAGGATCTCTATTGAGATCTCATGTATTGTAAAACTCTATACTTTTAAAAGAATTTTCACATCACATTGAGATAAATAAGAAAATTATGTGATTAATGAAAATATCATTATTTTACAATAATCTATAAATACGTGGATATTAAATCATTTAGTCATCATGATAGACGATAAGTTATATGAATCTCTGATTTGCCGAAAATCGTTCTCATCTCTTCGCCATCTCGTATTTCGAGATCTATAGTAGCTTCCTTTCGATGTCCAAGAAAAGCGCGGAACGATGGGATATCTACGGTTGTTGCAAAAGATTCGCGAAATCTTTCGAGAACTCTCATCACTTTGTAGAATCTTCCTCGCGTAATATAATTTCTTCTTATTTTATATTCGCTGGCATTTCTCGCGCTTTTCCCCGCTAAGCAAACAATAATTTATCACGTCGTAAATTCTTCATGAGGATTTCATATGGTATGGCGAGAGGCTGGACGCGACCGTGGAAAAATAGAAAGAAATCAAGAGAGAAAGGAGTCAGGACTGAACCAAGAGGGAAGCGAAGAAGAGGTTTGAGGAGGCTTGAAAGAGGAAGACGTAAAGGAAGGAATTGTCTAGAACGAGTTCGTCGTCGCTAATATTCCGAGGGCGGCCGTGGGATATAATGCAGCTGCGCGCATGACGGATACGCCCCTGGCATAAAGGCGACATTTAGGTCGCCACCAGCTTTTACCGGGCCACGGTGTACACGCGGACGAGTGTCAACTGTGACGACGAGGCTCTGTTGCTGTTGTTGCTACCGGCGACGCATCGCTCCGTCCATTGTTCGCCCGCTCATCGACTGAGAGTCTACCACGACCGGCACTCCATACCGTCAGTTCTCTTCCGCGTTCCTCTCTCCCTCCTCCGTTCGTTTAATAAGGACGCGTTGCATGATAATGCACTGGTTGCCGTCGAAAGAGCGAGTGTAGACAGTCGGGTCTCCTTATATTCCCAAAGAAATTCAACGATGACTTTGGTGTGATTTTACCCTTTGCGATTTTATACAGTCTATTGTAGCTTGTGTGTTTGAATTCCTTATATTTATGCAGTTCCTTTTGCCGCTGAGCCTTTTGATAACATATTCGAAAATATATTCGTAAAAAAATTTAATAAAAAGTTTTATTAGACATTCTTTTTTTACAGTTTGAACGAATTGAGATCTGTATGATTAATATTAGAAGTATCAAACGGTCATTATTGATTATTTCTATTATTTAGATTAATATTATATACTTTTTGTGTAAAAAATAAGATTTGAAATTTTTTGATTTTTCAATAATTGTGTCCTTTATATTGATATAAAATGTTTGATCTTTTAAAAGTTTTTATTTTCATAATAATTGATTTGCTTGGTCTTTTTAATAAATATTAAACAAAGTAGTTTTTTGAGAGATTGTAATGTGAATATACAATAAATAGGAAATGAAAACCCTAAATATGAAGCCGAATCTTTAATACTTAAACAATTCGATACGAATTTATATATCATATCCAATCTTACAAACTGCGCGCTGAATTTAATTTTCAGTCTTGTAACGCAATCCTAACAGAACTAAAGTAATATAACATAAATTAAATTGACAAGTAGTTAAGTATATTTAATAATATTGATACTCAGGCATCTTAAAAAGATCTTAACAATCTGATACTGAGATAAACATCTTAAAATGAGTAAGGAACGTTAGTGCTTTTAATGTTAAGACTTTGAAAGAATTGAAAACAAGTTTCTTTATGTGCGAATATATTTTTAACCTTGAAACGTACCTTCCGACAAATTTTGAAAACACACACATGGATCTCTCAAACTCAATCAAAATTTCATTCCATATACGAATTAAAGGGAGAGTTTTCTTTTATAACTTAACAATATAAAACTTTTTTGGCATTACAACCTATTCGGATATATTCTTAAATTTCAGAGCTTTAAGATAAAAAAAGAGAGTTTAAGATAAAAAAAATTCTAAAGTTACAATTTATCAAAATTATAGTAAATCTTCCAGATCCTAAAGTAAGACACGCTTTGTGAGTTAGATCAAATATAAGAGATTAATGTCGATTGTATATGAAAATAACGGGGAAGAGGTGACAAATTACGTAAAACCGAATGCGAATTGCGATTCCTCGCGCATATGTCTGGTCACTGCTCGAAGGAACGGGGACCCTGTGAAACATGGGTTTCCCAAGCGGTCGTTCCCCGAGGAAATTAGTGCGCCGCCGGCGAAAAACATTCCAGCAAAACGCAGTGTCGCGTCTAACGATGAGCCGCGATGCAGCAAGCCCTTCCGATTTACCGCAAATTCGCCCCATGTTCAAACGGAATTTGAAATAAGGAACGTACGGCTGTAACAGCAAGCGGTTTCGCTGCAATGAAATATTGCTCCCAGCAATTTAGCGAGATTACGTAAACGATACCTTTAATCTCAGAAATCAATACGTAGGGAATGTCTGTTCTTATAATCAGATGAAATTCCGAGAATATCGAATTTTTACGTTAGACATGCTACAATCCGCGATCATTATAATGGCATAAGAATTATTATTTAATACAAGTATTTTTAAAAAATTCGAAAAATAGAAAATCTCTTTTAATTTATTGTTATGCTGCATAAAAAATGATCTATATATATATTTTATATATATATATATATATATATATATATATATATATATATAGCGAATAACAGAAACAGATTCGATTCTACGAATCGCGCCGTTCTCTTTTTTTTTATTGAGTCCGATTGTGTTAATTAGATTTAATCTCCCTCTCCAAGCAAGATTTATTAGTTAAAATTTAAAATATAGATTTAACATCATTTCCAGCGTATACTTCTTATTTGAGAAAATCACAAGAGAGAATGGTTGGTAAACATATGTGTAAAATGTATATAAAGTATCCCATTCGTTTTAGGATTAAGCTCAGAACGGTATTAAAAATTCACCACAATCTAGGTTTCTCCTGGTTTCTCCATGGCAGCCAGCCCGGCTCGCCATTGAGTCCGCCCACTATCGTCGCTCCTTGTACACGGTCATCTTCATTTTCGTAAGCGAGCTCGGGCGACGGCTAAGTGACAATAATTTGACAGCTGCGAACATGTACCGAAATACGAGCGGGCTTATAACGGACGAAAGTTATCGTCGACTCGACGCCAATTTTGATCCTGACAGGATACCGTGCTATGCCATCCCTGCATTTCCATATACGTACGCACATAAATTATACGCGTAGAGTTACACATAAGACGTCCTAGAAATTATCGCGCTGCAAATAGAATACAGGATTAAAATAATTAAATTTTAAATTAAAATAAGAGCAATTTGTGCTTTAATTAAATACTTTTTATAACCCGAATGATTTTTAAATAACTAAGGTCCTTATTTTGACTCTTAAGGACCTGTAACGATCAAACACATAATTTAAAAAATTTCTTATATAAGCGTGGCATATAAAGGGATAAATAAATTAAAGAAATTCATTCAGGTACAAAAGGACGAGCTACCTATTTGTCGCATGCAAATGTGATATAGAATTAATTGCAATGATTGTGATGCGTCATATGTAGGACAAACGGGCAGAATTTTAAAGACACGCATTCAAGAACAGAGAAACCACATTAATTGGAACACGACACAGCATTCAGTCATCACGGCATATAGACTTGACTTTACATGAATTTGACTGCGAAAATATAGATATTTTAGATGAAGAAGAATTTCTACAAAAGAGGTAATATCGGAAATGATTTATATAAAGAAACAAACTAACGGTTTAAATACAGTCAAAAACGACACAGATTCTTTAAACGTTATTTATAACAACTTATTTACAAAGATATAATGCTTCCCTCTCCTTACTGACGTTGTCAACATATATATTGCTTAGTTTCTCTCGTTTGCGTTCGGTCATATATAAGCGAACAACAGAATTGATAATTTTTATAAACGATCTAGCTTTGTGCTTGTATCATGTAAGTTTAATTTATTAGTCATTTTTATCATTTAATTATCTATTATATATGTTTGTTCAATTGGTGCTTAATAATTTGTCATAGTTAATCTGATAATTATATTGATAACAAGACAAATTCAAGAATTGTAATAATTTATGCGGTTTGACAAGTCTAATATTATTTTTTTCGTAAAAAGCTATTAATTATTACATATATTTGTCTAATGCGATATTTAATATTTTGTTACAGTTAATTCGTCTATTATAATGAAAATATGCTAGGACAACAAAATCTTATCACATCTATAACACAAGATACATATACATGTTTGTATAATTTATTTATTTAATATGTTTGTATGACTTGAGATCTCTAAGTTAATTTAATTTTAATTAGTGATGTTGAGAAGGATCCGAAATCGGATTGAAACTTTTATCTTTGTACTTTGATAGTCATGAAATAAATTTATCACACATGTGTTTAGCTCTCATTAGGCAGTTGATTATTTGAATATAATGATGCCATTACTGTCATTAAGATTTACAGAATAAATTCTACAAGAATAAGTTCTACAAGACGGAAGAATTTGAATAAATACCGTATAATCATTTTTTAAATTTCAAGTACAAAGCATTTATTATTCCTTAAAGTCTTGGAAATTAATTAATTATTAGGGCGAAAGGAAAAATCGATAATTTAAGGATCCGTTATATCCGAAAGGAGGATAATTCCGGAATACCCCGTATATAAACTCAACGTATAACGGGGAATAACGACTGTCCTGCTATCTACGTTAGTAGTAACTATTCCGTCGTGCGGAACGAGTTTCCGCCGGGACGTGCGAGTCTTGCGTCCCAGAGAGACCCGAGTAACGTTTCTTCAGAACGGTGCGGTTGCTACAGCGGTGGCGGCGGCACAGGATATCGGCCATTTCTATCTGAATTGCGGCTGACATTATGGTAAAGTCGAGTTTATTCCGGGAAATTTTGTTGTGATGAAAAAAATATGGTCGACCAACTGACCACTATTGAGACACGATGGCTTCGGTTTTTAATGTTTCCAAACGAAACGACCTGTCGTTTTTCCGGCCGCCGAGTGACGTTAACAATATTTGCGCAAACTTTGGCATAGTCGAAGTAATTTGTTTGCGTTCACGTACGCAACATGCGCTCTTTCGAGGTAACGGTGCGCGACGACGAATTTTCAAACGCGCGCGAACCGTCCGTCGGCACGCCGTAATTATTCTCTCGGTTTGCTTTATGCGTGACGTGCCAACGAGCGATGTTACAACAGCCTCGGTACCTATATAAAGAGTATAGCCTCGTTAGTTTATTCAAACGGTCGGTCTACATCGATGATGAATATTCGGTGATGGCGAAATTATCGGATTTTATCGTCGTACGATATGCAAAGAAATATTAGTAACAACTCGATTTTATTCCTTAACATTTCTGTTTTCTCTTATTTAGGAGTCTGGTTTTATCCTTAAGCTCGAGGAAGCCGAGTTAAAATTTTATCATTGAGGATATAAAGAACAAGGAAACTAGGAACTTTGTACATAATTTTTAGAATTTTTCGTTTCTTTCTTTTTATATAATTCTCTTATATAGAGGCACAAAAAAATTTTAAATATTTCCAAAGTAAAATGTTAAAATTGTGATTATAACAGAAACTTTAAGACATATTTATACTCCTTATATAATATTTAATATTAAGGGAATCTAAAATTAAGTTTGAATTCTGACGAGATCGCTATTTTACCGATCAAATATGACACATTGACATATTTTTATATATTATTGTATCAATATCGCACGTATACCTACATAAATATTCATAGAATAATACATAGAACAATAGCGTTTTAATTAGACGTCTAAGTCTAATTCTAAATACTCTAATTATTGTTTGTATAAACTACTAGTGAACCACAATTTTGAAATTATAAATTGCAAAGTTTTTATATCAAATAAATGTTGTTACGATATAAACTCTGACGTCATCTCAATTTAAACAATTTTTTTTATTCTCGGCAAAAATTCTCTCACAGACACGTATTAATACGTATACTTTAATCCTGGAAAAGAATTTTCAAATCTGTAAAAGAGGAAAAAAGTAATTGTTATACAAAAATTATTGCGTTTAATAAAATAAACTACTTTAGGATCTTCTTAACTATTAAATATAATAAATATATATTAAGCTTAAAAATGCACGAATATTACTTTATTTTATGTAAACATGAATAACAAATTTATGTCACAATGAATCAGATAATATGAAATAAGAGTTATATTTTCTCCTTCGTATCGGTTGACTTTCATACCGTGCACTGTTAATAAACATTCAGGAAACATCCTGAGTCAAATAGAGCGTAAGAGAGATAGAAGGAAGAGTAGGTCGAGATTTTAATTCGCTCTAAATTAGTTCTGCAATTTATTTGGAGCACGTATTTGCTTGCACGCCATGCCCTCCAATGGCCGCGTCATCTGCTGCCAACTGCTTGTCATTACAGGTGTAACGGCATGGTGTTGACCTTAGTAATAGTGTTTTCATCTTGAATGTGCAGACCTTGTTACAAGTGTTTCTTAAAACGTATATTAACGATGATATTGTCTGAAGAGCGCTAATAAGATCTATAATTAAAAAAGTTTAGGGACATTGTTCGACCGCCCATTGAAAGAACACTCGATGAGAGGAGATAGTAATTAAAGATCCGGGAATTAAACATGGAAAATGAAGAACGGTGAGGAATTCACTGCTGGCGAAAAAGAATAACGATTTGATAAATATGATATCACGCACGTGGGACCGACTGATAACAGTATACGAGAAAATATCGGGTCGTGCAACTACCACGTCGTGAAAAAATAATGAATGCGTTCTGATTCCCATTTCTGTGTCCTCGGTTCTTCCTTTCTGCATTTATTCGCCTAGGTAAAATGCAAACAATCACTGCAATAAACTACGTTCAAATAGATACGCACAAAATTTTATATTATATACATCAAAGATACCATAAAGTTTGCAAGTTATCGCCGTGTTTTTATTCATTGCTAATGCCTTATATTATACACGAAATGTTTTTAACGTTAAAGAAAAGAGTTAATAACGTTAAAGTTCTTTGTAAGGCTGAATTGGAGAAATTTATTTTACATAAATTTTACACAAATTTATTTTAATAATAAATCTTTGTTATATCAGCCATAGATAAATGTCATAAACATTCGACATTTAATATATCAATTCCACAAAATTAATCAACGGCGATCGATTTCTCGATTTAAAGGTTTCCCTCGATATGAAAATTTAATGAATATAAACTAATGAAATTTATATTGCTATACTTTTCTAATTCTTAAAAATTCCATAAAACAATTTTTTTTAATTCGGACATTTTTGATGAAAAATCGAATCAAATTAACCAAAGTATCTCATCGAGCTGTAGAGGATGAGATACTTTGAAACACCTTGTTCCAAAGTGGACAAGGGGAGAAATCCCTATGGACATCTCGTTTAATTACACTTTAGTTGAGGAACCCCAAATGCTGATTAGTTTCGCACTCTGGCTAGTAAAATTAGTATTCATCACCGACGGACGAATATTCTTGCGTGGGAGATGTAACAAATAACGTGGGCGCGAGAGTAGAAAGAAATATCGCTTGGTGTACGACGTTTTTAGCGGTCGTTGCATATCGAGAAACGTCGACAAAGTAGAAAAAGTATCACGGATAATAGCACAACCAGTGTGTATCAGCGATAAGTTATTGCTGAATCAGTAGTCGCGCAGCACGGCCAGCGAGATCAATCCCGGTCGCTAGATAGGGCCGAAAATATCGACGTGGTATCTATCGATGACGAGTTACGATGCGGTGTAAAACAGAAAAAAAAATACCTACAATATAGAGAGAATGCACACAGCGAAATGGGAACGCGCGAGTGTATCAGGCGGGTGTTTTGATGGGAACGGAAAAACGTTGGCGAAAGGAATCGTTCGTGGTTCGTGAAACTGAGAGATCATTTCCCGGGGCGTGACTTTTGCGGAGAGATTATTTTTGGTGTTCTACTTGTATCTATTTTATGCACACCTACATACACACACACACACACACACACACACGCGCGCGCGCGCGCGCGCTCGCTCGCACGTACACGCCACGCCACGCCACACACGCACACGCACACACGCAAACACACGCACACATTGATCGATGTGACTCCGGCTTTTTTATTATTTTTTCTTCTCTTTTTTCTTTTCAATCTATGCATCATTGGAAAAATTGGAAAAATACTGCTAACTTACAAGAGATTGGAAAGTATTGTAACTTCTGTTAAAGTTAACTTTAAAAGTGACGATTAAATTTTCATTATATATATTCATCAGCCTAACTTAAAAATTTTTTAAAATCTTAAATAGAAATTGAAATAAAATTTCGTATATGATTTAAATTAAGTTTTAATAAAATATAAAAGTCTCTCTTCAAAATGTTTTAAATATTGTTAACATTATTATCTGCTACCACCATTTGCCGAAAAGAAAGATTTATATATGATAAAATTTATGACAGTAAACGAGATGATAAAAGTTTTGTTCATTCTGATATAAAGTTGAAAATTCAAAATTTGCTGCGTAAAATTCACACAGAAATAAGGTCATATAGATTATTTCTTTCTCGAATAAAATGACAATTAAGAAGTTCTTCTTCAAGGTACTTTAATAAATTGAAAATACAAAAGTAAGAGACTATCATAATTTTGTCAGAGAAATTGAATCTGGCATTCTTTTAAGCTCGAATTTCGCGAAAGAATATTCAGCACGATACCGCGTGCAAATGCGAAATATAATTTGTGATAGGCAATAATTTATTTTTAATATCATAGAAATTCAATGGGGGGGCATGTGTGTCGTAAATGTGGTGCGTGTGTATTGAAATATCGGTTAAAGTGTTGTACCTAACACTGCGGTATGTGGCTACCAAAAAAGTGAAGCCGTGTCCCAATATTTGAATTCACGTAGGAACAAACGATATTTTTCATATCGCACGTACGACGCACGAAAACAAACGTTTTACAATTTCGACGAAAAATTTGCGATATCACGTAGTGGCGAAGAATAAAACAGTTATTGAAATTGCATAATATCGATAGATTATATGCAGTGGCACACATCCCGTAAATACACGCGGAAATTCTTTTTTAATGTTCAATACATTTTTAAAAAATTATTTCGCAACTCAGTAAACGCGCATTCATGAATGTACTTATAGTGAATTTTTAATTGTCACCGGAAAGGTAGTCGTGAATAATTTGAAAGCGGAGTAACCGTAAAAACACGAAACTGAATAATAATCGTTGCATATTTATGCGTAAGAACGATATTTTATACATATAATCTCGTTTCACATCAAATATACTAGATTATTAATAAAAATTGTTATTTTTCTAAATAATTTTTAATAGCAACTACTATATTGCTATTAAAAAGTGAAAATTTTTAATAGCAATATAGTGAAATAATAATTTTATAAAAATATAGTTATATTATTCATGATAATACATAATTGATAATATTCAACAATATGAAAAAATAAAATTTTTCAGTATTGCGTTTTTTGTAATATTGTATTTTATAGTATTTTTATAGTATTTTTGTATAATTTAGTACAAACTAAATTATTATTTAGAATCACTCATATCACTGTTTTAATTGTTGAAAAATTGTTTCACTAATTATTTTTGTCTACATTATTTCTAACTTAATGCGCTTTTGTCATTTATTTATAAATACATATTTATTTATACAAACAGAGAATATAGAGTTAGAATATAGAGTTAGAACAAAATGCATTCATCTTAAAACTCAACACATTGACAGCCAAATAAATTGAATCTGAACGAATGGACTGATCGAATGGAAAAATCTCGGAATTGTATAACACGTTCACATAAATATATTTGAAACGTCATCCACATCACGCCGTTCCGATATAGAATTAAAAATCATGATGTGTATTTAAAAAACAAGTGACTCGAATATAATCGGGAGTTAACCTCTCCGATGGAACTTTATATAGATATATATATATATATATATATATATATATATATATATATATATATATATCGCTTTTTCTTCTTCGAGCAACATGCGCACAGTCACGTTTAATCAACGGCCTGATTTCTGGACGAATTAATTCCACGGTTTAATGCACACGTTCCCTGTCACACGTCCCCTCGCATGCATCTATATCTGAGTAACGTGAGTAACGTCATTAAATCAGCAGATTAGCTCGAGCGGTTTGAATTTTGTTTCGCGCCTCATTCGTTACCGCCACCGACATAATTCATGCGATCCGGCTTGCTTGCTAATCGTAACAATTTTCCAGTTCCCAAACGTGCTGTAAAAACATCGCACCAGCTGGGCGTTTTCGAAAATTTCGGCGATAGAGTACAATAGGAACGAGCGCGAGATTTGCGTTGTCACTTGACTGTCAACTGCACCGCGCAAATTGCCATCGACTGCGAGTTCACTGTCGTAAGCGACGTAACTTTATTCGATCAACTTTGCCCTGGCAAGGAACTAAAGCCGGTATTTGTCCGTCACTATCGTCTCGTCTGTAAAAAGAGCTCTCGTCGACTTGATTCGCTTCGAAGTTTATTTCACATTTCATTTAACACTTTGTTTTTCACTCGTCTGCTGCGTGCGACATCATGGCAAATTGTTTCATTAAAGTTACGCACTGTCAAAGACTATTATGCAAATAGTTGTATGCACTATAAACTCAATAAACGTTGAGTTTATGAACATTTAACATCTTCTGTTTCTTAGCTTTTATTATTACGTTCACATTTCTGCGGAAGTTAATGGTAGTATCGTAGAATGTGATATTATTAATGTTAGCAGTCTTCAGTTTCACATCACATCGTTTCAATAATATGAAGTTGTGAATTTTTTAAATCTTAAGAGATTATTCGCGAATGGAAAATTATTGCTTTAATAAAAACCTGGTTGCAAAAAGATTATTTGGATTATTTAAGATTATTTAAGATACAGATTATAAAGAGTATACAGGAGTAGATATATTCTAATAACTTAAACTTCATACTTTGAATTAAAAAAACATTCTTGTACTTATATGTACTCTATAGAGATTTACAATCCTCTAAAGTGTCTAATATTAAAAAAAAATTAAATCTAACCGGAAGGAATGGACATTGCAAATAAACAAATGTTTTTTCATATTCTTTTACTGCTTTTACATTCTTTTGCAGAAGTTTATACGTTCTCCAATTAAAAATTTAAAGTTTCCACAGTGCCTTATTTTTTACAGTATTTTGCACAATTTTCTTTTAATGAACAACGAGTGAGAATTTTCACACGAAGCTACAGAATGTCGCCTTAATTATTTATCTTGCATTGCGTGCTTTTTATTACGAGTTAACATCTTACACGTCTCTAAACTTCCTGAAAAGCTTTATACTTTTGTTGCCACTGAATCTCAACGACATACGCAACAGGAACACACATATACAGAGTTCACTTCAAGTAATGCACCACGTAACTTAATTAAATTTGACAATCCTCTTTCTTCTTTCTTTGCAAATTATAAATTAATTATGATACGCGTAAAATCATTAACTTTGTATATCATTTACTGCAAATAATTTTAAGGATTTCAAATAAATAATTATCTTAATTATCTGTAGTGCTATTTCGCTTGTCGCAAAACTAAGCTAAAATCTAGAACCATGTAAAACGATATTACGAATTCGAAACGGTAACGGTCGACTCGTGATACTAAAATCCGGCAAATCTGTTGGGTGTGGAAACTAGTCCGACGTAACTATCGCGGTGACTACTTCTTATTTAGCCGATAGCTACTAAACACGATGTGTGCCGTTACTCAAAAGGCCGTGAGACATAATTGGGTAATTTCCAGTACCGAGAGAGCTATCGCTTGAGAGCCACGGAATTGGATTAGCAGATTAGTGAACTGCGACCTGATATACGGCCCAGGCCGCTTCTCGTTTTGCTTTTACGTTCTAATTCCATCCCGTGACCCCGTTCGAAATTGTAATTGTAATAATTTCTCGCCGCCGCCGTTGGTACGTGTGTTACCCGGTAACACCCACGAGAACACCCAGTCGAACTGTTCGGTCTGTACATGCACACTTATGCATGTACACGTACCAGCTATCCGGTGATTTGCCTACGTAGCAGCTGCCTCGTAAATGCCTCAAGGATATACGGAGATTGCGAGCGTTACGACGCATCCCCCTGGAGAAAAATGTAAATACCGTAGATATCGCAGAGTTACGTAAATAGTGTAAAATTCCTCACGGATGGGTGGCGGGCGAGTTAATATAACAGTAATAACGGATTCGCGCATTTATTTGACATACATTAGCGATCTTACGCTTGGTTTTAGTATATACGATAATTAATTGCATTTTCGAGCTCGTTGATTAAATGTTGATAAATAGGCACGCACATCGCTCTCGGAGGCACAGGTTCTTAATGGAGAGTTATTAAATATTAAGATTCAACTTAAGCTGTTTCTGTTTCAGAGAAACTCGGCGCAAAGTTTTAAGCTTTCGTCTTTCTTGACAATCGAGAATTCGATGTTCGTTGCAAACTTGCGTCGTTTTTCTCTTTCTAAATTGACAGAGTTGCGTTGCATGAGGTAACATTTTATGTAAGTACGAGTTTGATAGAGAGAGATTCTGGTTCAAGAGATTGCGACATCAGCTGTATTTAATTAATATGATAAGCATGACCTAGCGTAAGAAACATTATCAACTATGCTCGGTTTAACTCTCAAGCAACTCTGAGCCTTTGAGCTTTACTGTCTTCTTCGTTTCTTGGTGCTGTCTAAGCTATTAAAACCATTACTCTCTAGCTATCATGTATTTTAGTGCTAATTATACAAGACATTTTACTTCATCGCACATATTCAAAGGCTTCAAAAGTGGAAAAAGTTTTCATATAGGGAAGAGTATATCATGTATATCATTACGGAAGAAAAGAATTGTGTTTTTATTCATAAGAATAATGTAGGATAATGTATTCTTTTTAAAATAGATAAATGATCTCTAGTAATAACAAAAAATGTCTTGTAGTTAATTATTAAGCAGCATCTGTCCGAATTGAACGAAGCTTTTA
>Ga0157364_1002686_pt1 | contig 16803 bp, 9 predicted proteins | sample AttsexASBM2_FD_111476 | JGI IMG/M metagenome (GOLD analysis project Ga0157364, IMG submission 111476) | Fungus gardens microbial communities from leaf cutter ant in Ribeirão Preto, State of São Paulo, Brazil - Atta sexdens ASBM2 | ecosystem: Host-associated > Fungi > Mycelium > Unclassified ... | reverse complement strand
TCTATTTCATTTCTTATTTACTGTTTCCAGAAATTTCTCCTGCTAGCAATGCCATTCTAGACTTTACCAGCTTTTAATCTAACATGTTTCTGCCTTATCCAACTATCTGAATATTTATTATCATATAAATTGTTCTTATAAGTGTTCATACTTTACAGCTAGTCTTTTTGCAAGTTTAATAGTGATTTTTGTCTCTAAATATCCTATCTTTCTGATATTTAGTTTGATTAATAGCTACTATACTATCTCTCAAATTGATATCTACTTGAGATAATCTGAGATATCATCTAGAAGTATAAGGTCTTCTTGCTAATATCTTCAAAAAGATCTTATATTCAAAACCTTATTGTCATATCCTAAGACTTAGGATTAAAGTTGAAAGAGTAAACTTTGGATAGGATTTATCACAAGAGAACTCAATGGAGCTCCTAGATACAAAATATCTACCTTATATACTAATGGCTGTTGATCTGTGCTCTACTACTTTAGCCTACCCTAAATAACCATGTATTATTCTTAAGATCAACATGTGTAAAAAATGCTGTATGATATTATCATCCTAGAATCTTTTACATTCTTCTATCATGATCATATGACTTTTTGACCATAACTATGACAGTTGTGATAGTAACATTATACTAAACCCTAACCCCAAAGAAAAAAGAAAGAAAGAGAAAACAAAAATAAAATAGAAAAGAAAATTAGAGTCTACTGTTCTTAACTCTAACACTTATAAGAGTATGTGTTTGTATGAAAAAATATTTTCTAGTATAACAGAAAGCAAGGCCTGCTCAGAGTATAACTAGTAGCTAGTAGCATAGAATATTTACTACTTCAAATATCTAACTATCTTTGTGTGGAGTTTTGTAAGCTCTAGAAAAATCCTAAGTTCTATTGTACAAATCACTAAAGATAAGTTGTTATCTTTAGAGAAATTCTAAGAGAACAAGATAAAGTTTTCCAGAGATAACTATTATCATAAGTACTCAAGACTCTATTATAATCAAGTAGAATATCAAGTAGAACATTAGTAACTTAGCTATAGAATAATAATATCAGATGGTTAGAAATCTTGAAGAAAAATTGCCAGATAGCAGAGATTTACTTGGTGATAACTTGCAAAGATAGGTTAATGGTCAAAAAGAAGCAAATAAAGGTCTGGAAATATGTAGTAGTATTTGTAAAAGTAAGGAGAGTGTTGTAGCAACCACTTGCTAGAACAGCACTTGTAGTTTGCTTACTTCAGCAAAATTCTTAACTGGCTATCTAGTAGTGGGGATTACAAGAGAACTCAACAAGAAGCCCTCGCTGCATTGCTACCCTATTTATATAAATTACATGTGATTCATACTACAACAATGGTCTACTTCTATTCCTGCCCTAAAGGCCTCATGTTTATCTCATGTCTACTCCACAGTGACTATGCAAAACTGTGCATCCTGCCTTAATGTTCATGTGTACGATATGTGGTAGCAATATGGTATACATGCTCCCTGATGCCATTGTCTAGGCTCTTCTAGCCCCATAGACCTTTCTAGACCACTCTAGGCTCATGACATCATCTCATGTGACTTCCAGGTCACATGCTATTTCTCTGTTGTAGACTAATAATAATACTACTGTCTATATATGTCCTAACCCTAACCCTACCAAAGTCTGTCCACACTTTCGTCTTATAACAGAAAAAGAAGTCTATATGTTGATAACAGACTATGATAATGTTGGTAGCTTAAGTATTGGTAGTATTAGCAGTATAGTGTACTAAACAGAAATCTGAAAGCATTGTTATGTGACCATGACTATGACTCATGTCACATCCTCTTAACTAAGTCCAAAAAATAAAAACTAACTAAGAATAAAATAAAATTTGAAAATAAAAGAAATAAATTTGAAAACAACTAAGTCTAAATTTTATAGTTCTGATATTATACCCTCCCTTCAAAATTTCTTCTCTGAAAAAGTAAACTTTCACTTTTTTCAATTTTGCTCCAAATTTTTAGTATTCTTTTTCAAACTCTCTATTATTCTATTTGTATAATACTTTGTCTTTTCTGGAAATTCTTCCCTCTTAAAATATTACTTCTCTGCTCTATCTATATCTTCCTGTCACTTAAATTTTGTACTCAACATTCTCTCAAACTCTACTATCTGTTACAATCAGTAATGCTTTATGTTATACAGATATTTACCTTATGAATATTTGTTAAGAATATAGAGTTAGGAAGAAAAAAGGATACATGGATCTGGATTTCAGTAGATATCTGTAATCAGTCACACAGGAAAGAGATCAAATCAAGTTATAGAAAAAATATCTAGAAGACAAATATGACAGTCTGTAGATTTGGGTAAGTACTCAGATTATAGATCAAGCTTGGAAGCTTATCCATGAAATTATCAACATAATCTCAGAAGATAACCTTGGCCTCAACTTATATACTGTGCCTACTGTTTGTCATATGATCATGATTTTAGATAATAAGATAGAGAAAAGTGAGAGGTAGTTAGTAATTGGTTATATTTGAAGTCTTAATTGATTTCCAAATGTTAGAACTATGGCTAAGAAATGGTAGTGTAAGAGATGACTAAGAAGATGTTATAAAGACTATCTTTAGAAAATAGAACAACCAGAAGTCTAGATGACAAGTTGCTAGGAAATAAAACATAAGAGATTAATTTATATGCAAATGGTTATGGATATGAAAGTATACCTAGATATAATTAGAGGTCTAATTGAAAGTTAGAAAGCAGATATTTTGGAAGTCTTGGACATCAGTCTATGACAATTATATCTTACTCATTGTTTTTTAAGGATGTTTTTCCATTTACTTATGATCTCTAGATATAAATACAGTTCTGTATTCTTATAATTTATCAATTGATTATATTCTTCTCTCTTTTTCAAAGCTTTGTCCAAGCTGTAATCTGAGCTAAGCTTAGAATTATAACATTACTGCTTCTTTTATATTTTCAAAGTTGTCTTTCTTTTCCCAGATATTATACTATCATAAATACTTTTTAGTATACTATATATTTTATACTTTCTTATATTATCTACTTTTTCAATATTCTCTCTACTTTCTTCTCTTTATCTACTCTTATGTTATAGAATGCTTAGACTCTGAAATATTTAAATCTTGTTTCTTGTTTTCTTGATTTTATTTTTAAATTTAAAAAAAAATTCTTTATTTTTTTAAATAATAAAAAGGGTTAAGGTTTAAGTATAATAATATATATTACTGTTATACAAAGTTTACATATGACATGGTCACAGTCACAAGTCACAATCATGTGATATGATGGAAGATTGTAGAAAGATTAAAAACAATAATATTAAGATACATATCTACAGCATGTTAATCTTATGATATACTTATAGCTAATATATGAACTTTAGGATAAGAGTATTTATTGTTAGCATGAACTATATATCTATTATATAAATAGTATAGAAATATAGTGAAAACTTTTTGTTAAGTTTTCTTATGATCTCTATAAGATACTTTGATCATAAGTTTATTTTATTAATACTATTGGTCTTTATAACTAGTGATTGCTATACTATTCTACTAGTTTTGGTTTCTTTACTTTTTGTCTTTTTACTAGCTTTCTATATTATACTACTACAATTATATTTACTACCAGATATATTCTTATTAATACTGTTAACTATGTTTTTTAAAGTTATGAATGATGGACTTGAGTTTATTTTATTTTATTTTTTAGTTGTTCTTATATAAATATAGTTAAGGAGATAATGTGACATTTACAAATATCACAGATTAGTTAAAAGTCACAGTCACAGGTCACATGATCACATCACACAGAGAAAAACATATAAAATTCTAAAAGAAATAATATAGCAATAATATGTTAGTTTATTGGCTAAGATATGATATTACAAAGTAAATTTCTTATTTTTATCTTTGATTTACTCTTATTTCTAATTTACTACTATTTTATATTTCATTTAGAACAATCTAGCTTAATTATAGTAGCTTATATTATAATAGATACTTGGGCTACTATTATATAGTTTTGACAAATACTTAAACTCCAACTATATAGTTTATACTTTTCTATATTCCCACTTATAAAAGAATCCTAGAGTAGAACAACAAACCTCAGTTACTCACATATCTTTATTTTCTATGGTTTTATGGAGAGTGTATATAGTTTAGTATATGTTAAATATAGTATACATATGGATCATAGTCTTATATATATAAGGTAGACAATTCTGTACTAGAAACTCTATTAAGTTCTCTTATGTTAACTCTAATAAAAATTTTATTCTTTTATCTAACCTTTAAAATTTAAGTGTATAACAATGTTAGTTGATATTATCTTCTCAATAGTGATCTAACATATTATTCTGTTAGCTTTTTAGCTGGCTATTTTTTGAATACAAGGTCTTTGAAACTCAACATTACTCTATTATCTTTTAACCACTTCTTTGCCTTCTTCTATCTATTATCTACTTGTTACTTCATCTACTCTTGTTCTTTTTTCTTAGTGCTACTTCTTGTCAAAGTTGAAGATGGTAGACTCTATTTATTTTTCATTTCATTTCTTCATTTCAGTACCCAACATTTTATCTAGCTCCTTTGTTAACTCTGCCATGAATTATGATCTTTTATTTGATATCACACTCTCTCATAATCTATGCAACTTCCATATATTATTCTTTAACAACCTTACTAGTCCTTTTACTAATGTTTTTTCTATTGTTATAATAAAGTATGTTATTTTAGACAATCTGTTACATACTACTAGAATTGCATTATTTCTTATTACTAATGGCAATTAAGTGATAAATTCTACCATTAAATGTATCTACAGCTTTTCCAACACTTTGTTTGCTATTATTTTCCCTACCAGAGCCTCCATGTGGTTTTTCATTCTTTGGTATTAGTTATAGCCCTTTATATATCTTCTTACATCTCTTATTACTCCTAGCTACCAATAGTTTCTTGTAACCAACTCTATTGTTTTCTATTTTCTTCCATAGTTAGCTACTGGTATATTATGACAAAACTAAATCATTTTCAACATTTGAGCCTTATCTCTTGAAACATACAACTTTCTCTTCTTTAACACCAACTCATCTTATATTTTTTACTTATTCTCAACTTCTTAATATCTGTCTTTTTTATCTTCTCTGCTATTTTAACTACCTCTTTGTCTTTTTCTTTCATATTTTTTATATTTTCCAATATATTTACTTCTAATTCTTCTACTATTATCTCTATAAAACTACAAATTCATTCTTTTTTTATTAGTAATAAGAGAAATAAGTGCTATACCTATCTATGTTTAACTTTACTCTAAAATATGTACTAGATACAAGATACTAATTCAAATTTTGCACTTTCATAGAATATTCCAAGTTCTTATAGTTATTAGAATCTAGTGAAGTAGACTTGATTATTTCTCATTTCTCATTTATTTAAGTTTTCTTTTTCTTTTATGAACTTAAACAAGAGGGTATGATATGATATCACATGTGACTGTCACAATGTCACAAATTATGATAAAAATATAACCTATGTTATACATAGGTTATACTGGTTACTATTACTATTATACTGTTATATGGCTTAGTAGAATATTATTGAAAATACTAGAAGTATGCTACTTAATAAGAGTGTATCTTTCATCTTAACCTAGGGACTTAAGTCATAAACACCCTCACTGCTCTAGATCTCATATAATCTCTACTGGACTTTAGCAGTAATTACCAAACCAGCAGAGTTTTTTTGAGCTTCTGTTCTCTATACATTCACCTATCTACCAAATAGCTCACCTCTGATCAAGACAAGATTCTCTGGGCTCTATTCTCCTTCAGAAGAAGTTATATCTCCAAATAGTTAGAAGAGATCTTCTATAAGAAGTTAACTACTAGTATCTTTTATATTATTATCTAGTCTGAGTTTAAGCAATTCTTTTGGAAACACTTCTTTCATATTAATGCCACCACCAAAGCTGTCAACAAACTGAAAGAAATGATTATATATAGTAGAGAATTATCTAGATAAGTTTTTATCTCTTATATCAGAAGCCAGTTATACCAATTTATACACTATGGTAGTTAAGTTCCATAGAGGCTTCTGTACTGTAATTCAGAATCAAATTATAACTCTGTCAGTAGATATACTAGAAGATACATATCTCACTACTTAGTTCAAAGCTGTACAGTATATAGACTAGACCTAGTAAGCAAATAAAGTCTTTCAATTGACCTAGCAGACTACTTCAAGCTTTCTTTTCAACTCTTAGATACTATAGAGTTTTTTATTTTATTTCTTATTTTTACTTTCTTTTCATTTTATTTTATATTTTAGACTTAAGATTAGAGTTTAATAGAACATTATGGAAGATTCTGGAACAAGATAATATTATATAGCATATTTAACATATGTTGGCCTTATAAACAATGTATAGCTCTTTATAGTAGGCTAATGGAACTTTAGCATGGACTAGTAGTCTAGTATATATAAAATGGTCAGTTTTGTATTAAGAACTCTCTTATAAATACATATTCCAAGATTTTTACTTGTAAACAACTCTAAGTTCTTAAGTTTGTAGTATTAGAACTCAATTTCACTTTCCAAGACTGCCCAACATAGAGCCTTCTCATTGGTTATTCTTTTACTTTTTATTATTCTTGACCTAGTAGCAATATTGTCTCTTATTCAAGAAGAATTACTGAACTCTAAGTATAAAGAGCATACTAGTCAGGTAGGGAAAACCTGGCTATTTTTTTCTACTAAAGCCTACTGGTGCACTTCAAACATATTATCTTTTATAGATGTGTTAGTAGTTTTCTTCATATAGTAGCCTCATCCTATAAATTTTTTTATGATCTGTCTATACAGAGAAATGGTAGTGATCATGATAGTATATCTGGAAGACATTTTCATCTTCACTTAGACCTTGAAAGACTATCACAAGATAGTCTGCAAAGTCTTTGAAATTTTGGCCAAGCACAAGCTGTTTCTATACCTTAAGAAGTACAAGTTTGACAAACAATAGATTTAGTACTTAAAAATGTTGATTTCTCAGCACCAAGTGGCAATGGACTCTGTTAAGGTTGTTAGAGTTTGTGACTGGTCTACTCTATGCAAGTATTCTTGGGATTTACCAACTTCTATTACAGGTTCATCCATAGCTTTCTGTATATAGCCTGTTCTCTCTTTAACATCACTATTGTTATGCCAGAAAATACTTTTTCATGAGAAAATATACTCTCATTAAGTTTTTGAGTATTTACAATATATTGGAAGATATTAACAAGAAGAGATGCTTTTATATGATACCTTAGCTCTCTTGGGTGGGTTTCTACTTGAGAGACAGTGTGGTATCTATTAAGCAATCCAGATCTTGGAAAATAAGCTTTCTGGGAATATGAAATACTATAGAACTTGTGAAGAACTAGGTATGAAGAAAGAGCACTCATAAGTACAATTAAAATCACTACAAATGTTTGAACTGCAGAATAAGGCAGAAATACTGATGATTAGTAGCTGGAGAAGTCTGAAATAAGCTTGTGAGTAGAAACAGCTAGTAAAAATGACTAAAGAGAAGAAAAATCAGTATTTACAAGTAGAAAAAGGCTATTAGGCCAGTATTGGATAGAAAATATAGAAAGGACTATATACTTCTGAGATATTTTCAATTGTTCTAGACTATATTCAGTTTTCATTTCTAGACTAATATATAAGCTATGAATGAAGAAAAGAAAGAGAGAGAACTTTCATCCAAAAACTCCTACTTGTAGTAGGTTTGATTGCTTTTTTTCAAGCAAGTATTGTCAATACCTAAATTTCACTTTTGAAGAATTCTAGTAGCTTAGGAGAAGCTAGTAAGATAAATATCAGTTAGTATCATCAGTTGTCAGATTTAACCTGAGATATCAGAGTTAAAGATAGTAGACTTTATCTATTTTCATTTTCCTTTTCATTTCTATTTTATTTTCCATTTATTTTCTTATTTTTGGACTTAGAAGTAGAGGTTAGCATAATAAAATACATGATTGTTATCAATTCTTTCTCTCTTATCTCTATCTTGTGTAGCAGTGCCTATAAGAGAATTAGTGAATATATATTTTCCTACTTCAGCTTTTATTTAGAAACCAACTCAAATGACTCATACTCCAGCTAATATGGTAATGGACATCAATGGCATTGACTCTTTCAGAGAGAGGAACAATTCTCCTAGGAAAGCAAGCTTTAGAAGTTCTTCAGTTCTTTCAAAAGCCTTATCTATTCCATACTTTGAAAAAATAGAAATTAAGAATGATCTACCCAGCAAAGATATAGTACAACCAATTAACAGCTCCCAACTGTCATACAATGACAACAATAGTGAAGGTAAATCTATTAGTAGGGTGACTGAATTAGGTCCAAAAGAAACACAGCAATATGTTCAGAGTGAGGTTCTGGCTCTAAAGAACATACTAGTAACATGAGGTAGGGTTACAGCTCCAAATATTACTAACATGTGTTACTCAGATAACATAATTGATATACAAATCCCATACAACCCAAATCAACCCATGAAGATTAAATGTTGGAATAGATTATTCCATTCTATTTCTCTTCATGGATTATTAGAACACCTCCCTTCTGATTTGTTGAACATTAAGGAAATACTGATTCATATGGCAAAATACATCAAAAATGAAAAGAATTGATATTTTTAAATCTAACAATGTTCTTAAACTCAGTTGCATAGGTGAATTCACATGGAGACTTTTTTCAGCCATCTATGATTTAGGATGGAACTCACTTTTTGCAGATCAGTCAAAAAATTTGTTTAGGCAGAAAGTTATATACAAATGCACTCTGACTATCAAGCCAATGGTAAATAGTAAGAAAGAGGGAAAATCTACTGACAAACCAGATAACATTAGAAGAATACCTCCTCTAATCCCAGCAAAATTGCCTAAGGAGGTCAAAGAAATTTTCCAAGTATTTTAAGATTACAAAGTAGTCAAACAATACAAAGAGCCATAACATGTCATATGTCCAAGCATCAAAGGATAACAATAACACAAGAGACATTCTTAAGATTAAAGAAACATTTCCAAATCTCTAAGGAAATAAGATAGAAAAAATCTAAAAAAATCATAAGGGGTGATGGTAAGTCTAAACCCAGAATTAACATAACTATAAAGAGGCTATCCAAAAAACAAGTTATTGTTCCAATAAGCAACAACAACAAAATCTCTTTCATAAAAGATAGTAGTATCCATGTTACTAACCTAAACAGGAACTTAAAGAACATTAAATCAGATATAATGGTTGACTTCATTTGTCAAGAAACTTCAGAAGTTACCATTATCACAAACAAATTTGTCTCCACTTTGAACCTTCAGATAATTGAGAACTATGTAAAGAATACTAATCATATAGAATCTACAGAGATTGAGGTTTTCTGTTTATCTTAGTCCAAATCATTCCTGAAGATCACAGGTATTCCATATTTAGAGGAATTTACTAATACTCCTATTACTTCAGATGCAGTTTAGGAAATCTTTAAGAAGAATCATATTTTCAACAATATTGCTATAGTATTAAAACTTCAAGTTATAAAAGTGTCTCCCAAATCAGACATGTTTATCATTTGGTTCAATATCTGGGATATTCAAAGTAGAATCAAAGCAAAATGCCTTATCAATAGGTGTTTCAATATTGAAAGTTATATAGCAACTATTAGGGGTGTAAACATAAACCTAGAAGTACTCCAATACAAGAATTGTTGGAAATAGGGTCACACTACTTTTTCTTGCAGAATACAAGGTTCTAGATGTGTCAAATGCAATGGCCCTCACAAATCCGAGCACCATCATTACTTCACTTGGTGTTACAAAGCAAATCTGAAAACTAACCCTTCCAGACTTGAAATGAAACAGGGTGAACCATGCCCTTACACATTTAAATGCTTGAGTTGTTAAGAGAATTGTCAAGCTGATTCCAATCAATGCTTTTTCTGGTAATATCACTTCAATAGAAAATAGCATTCCAAGAAATATCAAGAGCTTTGTGAAAATAAAAGACAATCAATTTGCTCAGTTGTGAGTGCTACATAAATATGATTTTAGAAGACATTAAACTTTTCTCTCAAAACATTCACAAGAATAATCTCATCATTAATATTATACTTGAAACTTGTAATTCATATAACATTATATTCATTCAAGAACTATCTCAGTTCTCAATACACTCTATACCAAGTTCAATGGATAAAAAAGGAGAAAAACTGGTAGAAGTACCCAATGATCCTAATTGAATAATGTTTTCTAGGAATTCTACATGTATAAGTGACTTACCTAAAGTCATAATCTATATTAATATCAGAATGTCTTCTCTTTGGTTTTATCTTCAAAAGAATATATTTAACTATAGGGATATTTCTTGCATTTCCTTTTTCAATTGTGGATTGTCTTATTTTATAATTATTATTTATTCAGACTTCTCTCAGCTGGCTTTGAAGTATCTTAAGGGTACTGAAGTCAACATAAATAACATACTCATCATGATTAGAGACTTCAATATTAGATATAGCATTTAGGATCCAGATTTTCCTCATCATTTGTTACATAGGAACATTTTTTTCAAAGTTATAAATTTCTTTCAGTTAGACCTGTCCAAGCCTATTGAAATTTTTCCAATCAGATATTCTGATAATCAGAAAAATTCCAATTCAGTAATTGACCTTATGTTTCTTAGGCCAGAATCCATAGAATATAACAATTATTCAATTCATCCAAATTGGAGATTAACCTCTGATCATGCCCCTCTCACTATTGATATTTGTATTTTCAAAGAACATTCTCAAACTAGAAAGCAAACACTAGTGAAAAACAGTGAAGAAGAGGAATACTTTTTTAGAAGATTTCATTGAAGTTATCAAGGAAATTGATACAGCAAATCTATTATTCAGTCGTTTGTATATCACATAGACAGAATCTGGTATAAATACTTGAAAATCACTAATATTGCCAAATATTCAAAGGAGTGGTAGAATGAAAAATGTCAAAGAGATCTTGATACTTACAGGCAAACTAAGTATATTGAAGATTGGAAACACTTCAAGAGTATGGTCAGAAAGTCAAAACACAATTTCTTTGATTTAAAAATTCAGAAAATATCTAACAAAAGTGCAGACCTTGGGAGCTCATGAATTGAATCAAGAGGCATAAACTCCTGGTGGTTGAAGCTATCCAGTACAATAGTTATCCATGTAACAAACTTGAAGACCTATGGAGGGCACTTTATATATTCTTCAACTCAACTCAAAATTGCCAAATCAATCTGCAACTTTTAGGCAAATTACTGACAAGGAAGTAACAATATGGGTTCCCTTCTCAAGTGAGGAACTTAGAAGTGCAATTGAGAAATATAGTGATAATTTGACTTCTAGACTAGATAAATTTTCTTGAAAGTATCTCAAGAGAATAATCAGAAATGATATATATCTTAGAAAATTTTTTGACATCATTAATGCATACATAAATTTAGGATATTGGCCAGTGCACTTCAAAGTTTCAACTACTATCATTATTCCTAAGCCCAATAAGTAATCCTATGATTCTCCTAAAGTTTTTTGACCTATTATTTTACTGAATACAATCAGCAAACTCTTTGAGAAGGCCATTAGTGAAAGACTTCAATTTGTGTTGATTTCAAACAACTTTATTCATATGTGTTGACTAGAAGGTTTCAAACAAAGATCAACTACTGATATAGACATTGCACTCACTCATTTTATTCATATAGGTTGGGTCAAAAATATATCCACCAGCATACTAACATTTGATATTGTGCTATTTTTCCCATTGCTAAATCATCAACTCTTACCATGAATTCTAAACAAATGAAGTTTTGATCCCAAAGTCTCATTGTTTTTTCAAAACTATCTAGTAGATAGAAAGACTAAATATCTTTGGAATAGTTTCTCTTCTTTTTTTTTTGATGTTGACATTAGAGTTGGCCAAGATTCAGCTTCTTCCCCTATCCTCTCAGCTTTATATTTGGCTCTTATTTTTTATATTTTTGAAAAAAGAATAAAAAATCTAAAAATTCCAATTTCTATTCTTTTATTTGTAGATGATGGAATTTTTATTTCTCAAAACAAATCTCTTGTTATTGCAAATGCAAATCTTTCCTGTAGCTACAATATTATCTCATCTCTTCTTGAAAAATTCAGACTGACTATAGAATATGAAAAGACAGAAGTGTTTTATTTTTCTAGATCATAGGGAATATTTACCCTTCTTCTGTTGGATTTTACTCTTCAAAAAGGTCACATTCTCTATCCTAAGACTACTTGGTAGTATCTTGGATTCATCTTTGACCAGAAATTATTGTTCTGCCAGCATATCAATTTTTATGCTACCAATCTCAACTATTAAATGTATGATGATACTAGGAAATTCTTCAAGGAGTCTCATTCCTATCTAAAAACAACATCTTTATAGGTGCTGTGTATTGCCCATAGCTTTGTATGGCTTTCAACTCTGATACTATAACAAAACTCCACTCACATACCCTCTTAAAGAACTTGGGAAAATCCAAAGAAGAGCATCTCTATAAATCTTAGATGTTTTTTGTACCTCTATGTCAGCAGGAATTGAAGCCATTATGGGTTTAATGCTATGAACTCCATTCACACTGCTAGAAGAATTTTCAATTTGTCATCTTATCTATACTAATCTCAAACAGCTGCAATATTGGGAGAACTCAGAAAGTTTTTCAAAAGAAATAATAACAACTTCATCAAATTCTGGGATTGTTCCAGTAACCATAAATGGTCTCTCTACAAAAAATTTGATAAAGAAACCAAAGAATTCAATATTTTGCCTATCTTCCAATGCAAATCATTATGAAAATTTAGCAAGAAAAACAAATATGATTTTATCCTTAACAATTAGAAGATGATATTTCAAGTATTAGACACCAAAGATTGCAACTTTATGAATCTTCTTAATAAGAATTCAAATTCTATTACAGCCAAAGGTAGTCCATGGCTAAAATTCTTTGACTATTCCAATTCATTGTGCACAAGAGCTACAAGAGCAATTGTTAATCATGCCTCAATTGGTAAATACTGACTTAGATTCTTTCTTTGGAAAGAGTTTAAGTGTCTATATGGTTTATATCCCATTGAGTCAAGATATCACATACTTCATAAGTATAGACCTTTTAACAACTATTGGAACCTGAATAGTGAGTCAATAGCCCATTTTACTCTATTTCTAGAGTTCAACAGTAGTGCTTTTTTATTTGGTAATAACACTACTTAGTCAGGTTATTTTTATTCTTTGTTTCTTTACTTTTCTATTTCTATTTTATTTTTTCCTTTTCACTGTTTTCTACTCTTCAAATAGTATGTGTATTAATTTATGTAATTATGAAGCAGCTACCATAGTCTGCCTATGTAATCTGTATAATAAATTGATGATTTTTTAAAAAAAAAAACATACACATGACTATAGAGAAGAGAGATAGTATAGTGAAAGAAACCCTATCTATGTGTATTACATCTATCTCAACCTACTGGATGTTTTGGGTTCAATTCCTTGATAAACTATCATTGTACTCTATATAATAAATTGTTGATGTTAAAATTATATATGTCTGTCACAAAATATATATGCTCTTTGAGGTAGACTAGGTTTAGTATAGCATAGACTAATAGTATAGTGTATATAAGTAGGATATATTGTACTAGGAACTCTATTAAGTTCTCTTATATAAACCTTATACAAGGTTCTTCTTCTAACTTATCACTGAGTCTTAAGTTATAACGTAAGAGATGTCTATTAAAAGCTTAAGACTAAGAATTAAGTTAAAAGAGCTATCTTAGATTGGATAATTATAAGAGAACTCAATGGAACTCCTAAGTACAATGTATCCTACTTATATATACTAGGCTGATAGTCATGCTACACTAAATCTAGCCTAGCCTAAAGGCTATATATTACATACTATTAATATATGGTATAATATTAATGTCTTAGAATCTTTTATATCTTTTTATAACATGTGATTGTGACTGTGACTTCATAATATGACATGTGACAATATGTAACCATAACATCTTACTAAATCTTAACCCTAAATAAAATAAAATAGAGTCAACTGTCCATAACCTTGATAATGGCTTTAGATACATTATCTGAAATAGATAGTATTATTGTAGGCTTTCAAGAAGCTATACAATTTATTTACTAAATCTTCTAAGAGAACTTGTTACATAGTATAAGATCTACTATTTAAAAGTGTGTTAGCAAAGGAATGTATTTATAAGCAGATGTTCTTCATACATTTCTTTTAATATTCTTTCTAATAATACTCTTTTACATTTACAAGAGTCTTTTCAGAGGTTTTATATGTTTTATTTCTCTCTTATATTATTGTTTATATTTCTTTTATTATAATCTTAAGCTTGGCTTAGGTTGCAACTTGGGCAAAGACTTGAGTAAGAAGAGAGAAATAATCAATTGATAAAGTATAAGGATATAGAATAGTGTTTAAAACTATATATATATATTGACCATCAGTAATACATAAGATATTCTTTAGAAAAACAATGAGGAGAATATAAAGAGGCTTCAACTAATATATAAGGTACTTACTGACTGATAATATATAAGGATAAAGTATGGCATAGTTAATAATAAGTCAGAAGTAAAACAAACACTGTCACATGTTCAACATGGGATAAATACCTATATATTATGAGATATTGATTGTAACATTTTTTACAGATTTTTGATACTAATATTGTCTTCTTTGAATTCTTTAGTATGGAGTTAAAAGCTAGTGTTGCATTATTATAATCTAGTATAATCTCTTCACTACATGACTCCTATTACTAATATTAATACTACTATCAGGTGTGGTTTATATTAGGAGTAAAAGTCTACAAGATGGACTTGAAGATGTGTAGACTTGTGGAATGACCTTGGCTTCAGCTTATATACTGCACTATCTGTCTGTCACATAGTCACAATTTCCAATGGGAGGAAGAAGTCTGAAATAGAGTGAATACTGATTAGTATGTTGCCATTGAATACTAGGGACTGAGTTCAATAGAAGTTATCTTTGTTGATTATTAGACTAGTGAATTACAGTGTAACTACTAGTCTTATATACAGGTACATACTATAGGAGATGCTCAGAGTTTCAGTAGTATAGCCTCTATTACCCCAAGTGGAGGTTTTAGTATTAAGATACTGACAAGAGTATAATACTACTATAGAAGGCTAAGTTAGATAAGAGTATCTCTGTCATGGAAAACAGAATCTCTAGATTGTTGCACTAATGCTATACAGGCATGTTGCAAGGAAGGTAGCCACTGTGGAAGGCAGGCTTTTTCAGATTAGATATTGACAAGGGATATCCTGCAGGGATATATTTTCCAGATAGATAGACTTGGTATATAACAACTACTTAGATTTAGGATCTAGACTAATAGCATATATTCATTGTATTTAAAACAGCAATTACTATAGCTCTATTCTTAGCCTTATTTGTATTATAGTATGCTTGAATACTAAACATTTTTCTTTGATTTTATCTTATTTTTCTCAATTTTATTTTATTTTCAGATGATAAGAAGATATATGACCACAGTTATATAATGCATCATATAATGTGATATCATAGGTTTGGAACATAGTAGATGAAACTAGAACAATAATATCAAAGATATGGTTGTAGTATATTTTATCTTGTAGTAATGGTATAGTAGGCTTATGAATGACATATGTAGTTTAGAATAGAACTTGTAACAGTAGTATATAGAGCAAGAATATATCAGAGACTCTTTGTCAAGTTCTCTTATAATTCCTATGAAATACTTTCTCTAAGAGTTTGCTTTAGTAGTCTATTGGTTATCTTAACTAGTGGTTGCTATAATAACTTGATATTTTAGCACTATTTAGAGTCAAAACAGATAGTTTGGATTCTGCTACAAAAGTAGTCTTGTCTTAGCAGTCTAAAAATAATGACAAGTAGTATTCTATTACTGTTACAATTTTAAGATCTTAGAGTAGACTAAGAAGAAAAAGAACCTTGTATAAGAGTTTACATAAGAAAACTTAAAGTCAACATATATCAAATATATTATAGTAATATCATTTCTTTTAAAAGCTTCTACTATGTTTGATTATAACATATGATTATATAATCATATAACTGTGACTTATGTATGATATTCAGTCACATTATGTGAAAATTTGTGACTGTGACATATAATATTATACTAATTCTAACCCTAAATTCCAAAATAAGAAATAAAACAAAGATAAAATAAAATATAGTCTATTACTCATAATTCTAATGGTTATTTTCTTTAGTAAGTTATTGTTTATAGTTAAACATAATTACAAGATCCATAATCAGGAGATACTAGCAGTTATCTAAGCTTTTGAGAAGTAGTAACACTTTTTAAAAGATATAGAAACTCTAGTATTACAAATCAAAGATCTTAGAGTTGGTCAATGAAAAGAACCTTATATTGGGTTAACACAAGAGAACTCAATAGAGAACTCTGTACAGGATTGTCTACCTTATATACAAATACCTGATGGTCTGTACAAGCTACTTCTAGCCTATCCTAAATAACCATGTGTATACCTTAAGGTCAACATTGTTGTAGCAACCACTCATCACTCAAGGACAAATGATCTCACAACGAGCAAAGCTCTCAGTAGGGCTATCAAGTAAAGAGTGGGGGAATTACAAGAGAACTCAACAAGGAGCCCTCACTGCATTGCTCCTCTATATATATTAC
>Ga0157364_1002685_pt1 | contig 16806 bp, 5 predicted proteins | sample AttsexASBM2_FD_111476 | JGI IMG/M metagenome (GOLD analysis project Ga0157364, IMG submission 111476) | Fungus gardens microbial communities from leaf cutter ant in Ribeirão Preto, State of São Paulo, Brazil - Atta sexdens ASBM2 | ecosystem: Host-associated > Fungi > Mycelium > Unclassified ... | reverse complement strand
TATAAGTAATTAACATATTAATGTGTAAATATAATATAATATAATTTATTTTTATTTATTTCGAGATATAGAATATCTTTAAAACAATAATTATAATAATGAAACATTTATTATAATTCTCTATATTTCAATTCTTGTACATTATTTGTTATTGCAACAACTCTGCAATTAATGTTAAATTATTAAATTTATATTAATTTTCTAAAATTGTTTTTTATTAACCCTTTAAAGTTCTAAAATAATACTTCCAAGAAAACCGAATGGCTTGCCCCAAATAAATAAATTACATCTTTTTGAAAAAAATTGTATGCATTTATTTCTCTGGAATAAAAACTTATAACGTAAAAATCAATTTAAAAAATCCACCAAAAATTATTGTAGAATTATTTGAAAAAAAGTCTGCATTTTTAGGGAAAAATAGTTTTTTCTTGGGAGTTAAAAGGTTTTTTTAAATTTACATTTAAAAAGAATTATGTTATATACATCATTGTTGTTCATTTAAAGTGAAATCAAATAATGTTAATTAACCAATAGAGAGCCGAGAGAGTGAAATATAATATTATTTCGTCACTTTTTCACTTCGTTTTCTCACCGATGAGAAACGACCGTCAAAGCACCGCCGATTGACTTTTCTCTCGGACCGTAATGACGAAGTGGCTTAATTACGATTCCGTTGTTATTCATGCAAATTTCTGACGGTTATTGCAACCGAGGGAGTGCTCCATTATCGGAGCAACGTCGTTGATTTTCTTTTGGCGCTTTTCCTTTGCCGCGCGACGACACGCCGCGCCAGCGAAATGAAACATTCTTTTTTTCCACGCGATCCGAAGTAAATTAGAACAGAGGCGTGATGCAGTTATTGCGAAAACCACCGGAGTACTTTTCTCCATCGAATCCCGTATTAATCTTCGTTATCGCCGTGTCGCTTTCGATACGTGCGTTCAGCCATTTTTATCTTTATTCACGCTTGATAGATTAATTTTCGCTGGAAAACCAAAAGGCTATAACATACATGGAAGTAAAGTCAAACTAGATGTTAGAATTTATTATCAATGTATATACAGGAACTCATAAAGTTTTGAAAATTTCGGAAAGTTTTATGTAAGCTTTTGACACATCATCTCTTTAAAATAGTATACCTTTGATATGAATATAATTAAAAATACATCCTGATACTCGTTTCCTTTCATGTTGTAAAAGAGATCACTATTACAAAAAATAAAAAAATGTTTGAGAAGTTTTAAATTTTCTTAAGTCACGACGTAACATGATATTTGCTGCATAAAAATAATAAAATATGACCTAAACATCACAGACTCAATCATTTTCATGTCATAAGCAAGTGAAAGAGAAGGACTTTTTGTAAGTCGAGTCTCTAAAATGTAATCAAACTGCAAGGTGTAAAGCTTAATTACTTTTCCTGATTCAAGTGAACTTTACGCTCATTTAGTTTTAATTACTAAAGTACATAATGTCGAATATTAAAACGTTAAAAAAGACGTTAATCGTGGTTTCTAAAAAAAAAATTTCTCCGTCTACAAGTCAACTTAAATGTTTGTACGTTTATATTGAACACGCAGCTATCTTCTCCATTTACGAGAAAAGACAAAAATTTTTCTATTTTCAATGAGTTTCTATGTTTTTCGAACTTTGTTCTTTCGTGATTGCGCTAACAAAGTAACTCTATGGATTGGATGAAATTTTAAAATGTTAAAAAGTGATTGTTATATAGATATTACAGACAATTTCTGCATTATTAATGAAGGAACCTGTACGAGCAAAATTAGAACAAGAGAAAAGAATAAGAAAAAGAAATAGAGCTACATCTGTGCCGCGTTCTTAGCTTTGAGAAAATGTCTTCTCGGTTCAAGAAACTGCGTTTCCATGGGCGTCTTTTGTCTTTAAGCGATCATCTATACTAATTGTAAGTCGCCGCACCGATGTAATTACGATCCTTTACGCGTCGTCATTACATTCCGTTTTTCCATTAAGTATCTTTTCTTTCTCATCTAGCATGTTTTGCGCTTTGTCACGTTCTTATCGCACAATTGTACGTAACAAATCAATTGAAATTTCCCAAATAAGTCATTTGAAGAAGCGATTGTCGAAACGAGAAAATGCTACAAAAGTAATCAGTGCTAATTAATTAAATGACGACGAAAAATATACTAGGAATCTTGTTTAACCAACAAGAATTTTACGAAACTAATATTATTCCACTACTTCTTTATAACGCGCCTGAGAAAGGTCACGTCTTTAGAAAACATCACGTTTTATTCCTCTGAGAGACAATACTAATTTCACCCTTTCACTCATTTTCTCACGTGGATTCACATAACGAAGTGTGTATAAGGATAATAAAATTCCAAGCTGTCGAGAGAAAGGTCTTCCATTAGAATTGTACTGAAGAGCGAAAACAGCAGTGACGGGAGGAGAAGTGACGAGAGAAGAAGTGAACGTAGAAAAGGGATAGGAACGGTCGGGATAGCAGGCATCGAGCCGAGGAGAATTTCATTAATAATCCAAGTAACGAGACGGGATCGCGAGAGATACGTTCTTGTAATTATTCCTAACGGTGCCGCAAAGATAAAGCGATAGAACTGATGGGGAACAACAATTATTTATAATGAAGAAACGTGATGAGACTGGGACGACTGACAATTTCAGATATAAGGACGAATAGTATTTTTGAAGGTTCGCGAAAATGACGAACGCTTCCTTAAGTGTAAAAAAAAATATATAATGACGTTGTTACAGTCACATCATGGCAACGCCGTCTATTGAACGAGACACATTGAAATACGTGACGTTAATAAAAAGCTTTCTTCAACATTCTATATTCGGAAAGAATGATTTTGCTAAAAATTTAGCTACACGGATACAGGCCTAATTTTGTTGAACCATCAAAATAATTATATAGAACGATTAAGCGATGATGACAATACTGCAAAAACAAAACGACATAACATTCTAGCAACCAGTTTGAGAGTTATACTTATATTATTTTAATGTCCAAACAAAATTATTTTCAGAACTGTATTTAGTTTCTAGATACTTGAATAAAATCATTCTTTTTGTATATGTTTATTAACTTGGCACGATTTTTTATAACAAATAGAAAATGCGCAGCATGTACTTGAGATAAAATCTTATATATATGTATATATATATATCTCATCAAAATAGAAATCTTATATCATCAATAAAATCGAAATTTCCTTTATAAAAAAATATTAAACTCACGAAAAAACGATTGGAAATAAATGAAAAATCATTCGAATCCAATAACATTGCATACTATTCTAATCATTTTTTCTAGATATATTTTTTAAAATAAATTTTTGTTCTTACAATTTTTTTTATTAATCCAATAAGTATTTTTTCACAAAAATTATACAAAAACTTTTAATTTACATTTATCGAATAACTTTGTTAATAAATTAGCATCAAGAAATTTTGATTAGGTGTCATGACTTTTCCATCTTATAGTTTTTCTATTAATCGACATAAGATACTCAAATACGTGGACTTAGGATTTAGTAACATTCCGTACGTATTTTGTGCGGATGTAAATCGATAACGGCATCTATGGAATTCCTTTAGATTTTTATCCGCCGAAGTGCATTCCGTCGTAGCTATGGTCAGCATTCAGTTAGTAACATACTTGAAGCGGTTAGTACTATATATAATATATATTATATATATTATATATATATTATACATATTATATATATACTATATATATATTTATATATACTATTGTGATAATACAGAATACTATAGAGGAATGTTGGTACACAAACAATCATCTACGTAGACCAACATCATCCTTCTTGAAATTCGCCAATTCATTTTTTTTTCTTTCTGCTTTCAAGAGATCGTAACGTAAGAGGTAACATAAGAGGTAACGCGTAACATAAGAGGATATCAGAAAAGAGTGTAAACGATGGCATCAGGTAGATCGAAGGTGATCACAACCTTAAAATACTAGTAGGAAAATTATCTCTCTATAAGAGTTTGTAAGGTGCAAATAAATAGAAAAATAAATAGAAAAATTGAGTCTAACAATCTGTCTTTATAATTTAATTATTTACTTTTTGTCTCTTAAACAAATTGTTAGCAATTTTCATAGTCAAATTGTCGTCTTTAATCCTTTGCTTGTAATGATCGGTCTCTCAGAGACCCACTTTTTCTCGCTCTTAATTTTTAATTATTTTGATGAATTCCTTGATGTTAGATCCTAATTTTTTTTGTTTTCGTAAAGTCCTTAGATGAATAAGTATTTAAAAAAAAATTTTTATTTGCATAAATACAATAATTAAACAAGTAATAAAAATTTGTAATTTGTTAGAAAAAAAAATATATTTTTATTAAATTATTATCAATTTCAAAATGGCAATTTAGGCACTTGTTTAGGACATCCTAAAGTATTATTCAGAATTTTTTCAGATTTTTTTGTGCTACATTGTTTTTTTTTTTATTAAAAATTGATAATCTTTGAAAAATATAGAAAAATCGATATTGTATTTATAATTCCAAATGAATAGTTCATAGAACTTCTCTTATAATGATATAATTATAATGATGATAATTCGAATATCTTTTATAATGGTATTCTAAAGATTTTTTCGATCACTAAATCCTAATTTAATTTGTCTAATTTAATTAATCTAAAGATTTTTTGGATCACTAAATCCTAATTTAATTTGAGGTAAAAAATTTCAAATCTGAAAATTCAGAATGACAAAACTGGTATAATGGATCAAAAATGAAAAATAATCTTATTATTTCAAAACTTAGTTTCTGGTATTTTAGTCGCTACATCTGAATCTGAGATCAAGATTTTTGGAAAACGGCCGGCCACCGATCGCGCGCGGAGTGTTTCTATATTAGAAATATATTATAATCGTACTTTCTATCATTATTAGAACTTGGTTTTTACTAAATAATTTGTTTTTATAAATAATAAATTATTAAACAATTTGCTAAAAATTGTTTAAATTATTAGTCCGCCATTTTAGATTAGCTATTTTGAATTTTAAAATTTTGATTTTTGTAATCAATGACCCGAAAAATTTCCGGGTTATAAAATTTAAAAAAAGTCAGTGTAATACAAAAATTTGTGACATAAAGAGATTTAAATAAAATTATTAATTCTCTAAAATTCTTGAAAAAGTCTTTGTATCTAAAATTTTATTTATTATATTAACTTTACTAAATTTATTAAATTGATATTTTGATATAATTAATTATATTTTTATATTTTTTATTTGATTGCACTTGAATGAAATAGCAAGCTAATCTCTAAAAAATATTTTCCGGAGCAAGTTATGGAAATTCTTTTTTTTATACAACGAGGAAAACTGTTACCATAAATATCCGAATTTTGCGAATTTCTACTTTGTAGCGGCAATGCATACGTCATAGATGTAGCAATCATGCAGATATAGGTGGTAGCTTATTGCTTGTGTCATGACTTATTATTACTTGTTGTAACAGGCATCGAGATTTATTAACGGATGTTAACTCAATATAACTGAATATTTTTGATATTATTTTGAAAATTTTATGGAACATATATTTACTGTATTCGCAGTTAAGAGTTTTTTTATCTATTATAAATTTGGATTTAATTTCTTGTGATCAAATAATCAATAAAGCACTTACTTTTTTAAGTTTCTACCGCAAAATATATCTTGGAAGTTTTAATATTTATTTTTCTTTTCAAAATTATCTTATATCAAATCACTCATCAAATATCAAATATATTTTCAACTTACATCAAAATAAATACAATATTTATATTCTAAAAGCAGAACTTATAAGTTAAGATAAAATTAAAATTCGCTTGACACTTTATATTTTTACAACAAACTGCAATATATAATAAAATTAATAACGTTATGTACAAAATTAAATACAATGATTTCTTAATAAATTAAGTTAAATGCGGCTATATAAAATACAGATCGAGAATTTTGCGGATTGACGTTAGAGAATTATTTTCACGTTACTCTACCATGGGAAAAAACGAATTTCCAATATTTCCAATCTTCTGGCGCGGTATGCGCGGATGCGAGATATAAAGACGACGTCCACGAAAATGACAGTTAAGCGTGAACGATTTTACGCGAAAAAATTGATGTCGGCTTCTTCAATTTAATCCACCTTTCCGTCCACCCGCACAACCCGAGCGACACTCTATTCGCTTTGGACGGCGAGTAGAAAAATCGAGTGCAGAGCGTGAGGAGAAAGAGGGAAAAAGGGCATGAAGCCGCCTCTGCAAGTACAAGGAACGTTACCTATTCTCATGAGAATAGAAAGAACGTTGGCTTTTTTAAAATTCAGTTGGCTGATGTACCTTCCGCCTATGCATGTATACGTATTTTATGTGGTTGCACCGAAGAAGTAGTAGTCGGTGTTTTAGAGAAATTTGCGATTATGCTAAAAAAAAATATAACACAACTCGCATTGTCGTGACATCAATTTTTTCTTCATTGCAAACAGATCAGCGCGAACGGATTTTTTATTCTACTAGTTTTATTCAATAAAATATTGAACAAGCCGTTCTGTAATATTGTGTATGTGTGTATGTGGATGCTCATTGAATATCTATGTTTTTGTAAAATAAAAATATCTCACAATATAAAATTTAGTTATATAATTCATAATTTTATAGCGTTTACTTTATATCGAAAAACATTTATAAAATAAAGATTTTTTTTAAACAAAAGTTATATTTTTATTTATGTATTATCCACATTAATCCTTTAATTTATTGATTTATCTTTTCCAAATTATAAATTCGTTATTTATAAATATATGTATTTATTTGTATAGATTATTTGTATAGATTATTATGAATTAATTTTTGTTCAAATATCTTACATAAATTATATATATTTAAATATTTCTATAAATATATCAAAAGAGCATTCTCATATTGTTGCAATTTATACCCCAATTATTGGGCTTTTCCTGTATCATTTATAAACCGATCAAACTGATCAATTTTTCTCAATGAAGATTATCATCATATATTTTGCGTCGAAATGCTCGTTATCAGCTTTTGATGAATAGTTGGATCACGTCCAGCAAAGATCAATTCTTTGTCTCAATCTTCGTTGAGTGGTTAATTAGCGGAGGTTAATTGGCCGATCATCGTCGTCGTCGCCCAAACTCTCAAATGCCCAAATGATATGATTGCACGGTTCTCTGCATAAAAGCAAATTACCTAGCTGTCGCGTAAATTCGACTAATTACGATATATTATTAATTTGCTTGAACCAATCAATTAATGCACTGAGGTGAGATGAAAAGTCTCCTACTTCTTCTTTCGAATTTATTTACACATTTGCTGATTATAGGCGGGATTGATCGACTTCCATGCTTCGGCGAATTATCGCGATGACACGAATTGAATTCGAACCGATCGCATCATTCTTCCACGATTGCTACAGAAATAGAACTCTAAAGTTCATTGAGTCTGTAACAGGTCATTGCGTATGAAATGTATTTCCGAAAGTTTTCAGCTTTATGGAACATTCTTATAACGCGAATATCTTCTTGTGTGTGTTTGTGTGTTTTTTTAAAAGGTTACGCAATGTTAACGTTATAAAGTCATATGATTTATGCTTCTGTTTCTGCACGATGTTTGCATTTTGTAGAATTTTTCAACTTATAATAAATTTATAAGGATTGAGAAATGTATGTTACAATATTCTATAATTTTAAAGTAAGATATAACGTTATAAAAATTGCTCTTGTAATATAAATTTTATATTTTAAAAGAATAATTAGACTATATTAAAAATTTAACATATTTAATATAAAGTTAAATATGTTTTTGTTTTTTAAATATAATCCTTTAAATTTGTAATATTCAATTACTATTTTTAATTAAACAATTACAATTTTTAATTAAACTTTAAATTTGTCTCGATTTTTTCCTACAATTTCCTAACGTTTTTCAATTATCTAATTTTTGTTTGTTTTATGGTTTGTTATAATAGATTCATGAACACTTTGTTGTTAATGCTGCAATTCCTATTTCGGTTGATCGGCGTGTAATGCGAGAGAATTCGGTTTTCTGTATATTTCTTGTATGCTGTTTCATCGTTTGTTGCAGGTGTATCGATCAACCATGTTATATCGTTAAATTGCATGCACGTATGCTAAATTGGCCTTCATAATAAAGCTATTTTACTACCTCTTATATTATATTGTATACATCACCGTATGCACTTATATAATACATACATAGTAACACATTGTTATTGAATACTATTACTAGAACGTTACATTTGAAAATTTTTTTTACTTCCGAGTATCACTTAATATAATACCAAGATCTAACGTGAAATCGAAAATATCGATTGAAACAATATGTTCTTTATATACATTTTTAAACATAATACCTATATTTTCTATATATCAATTCAATAATCTATTTTCAATAATAAAAGAAGATCGATTTTGAATTATTTGAGGATAATTCGCTTTGACGCAAGATAAAGAAATTACATATTTTAGCATCGATTTAGCATCGAACAAAAAATATTGAAGAAATCACGAGATATTTGAGAGTCGATAGACTTGAAGACACTTAATGTAGTCCGTAATGTGCTCGATTTTCAAGAATTCGATTCTGCGTTGATTCATATCTTGGAAAAGAAATAGATTGGTCTTATTTCCGGCCTTGAGTGATTCCATTTAAAACGGATTTCTCAATATAGCGATAGGAATATAGGAATATAGGAAAGCCTTCTAACTATATGTGAATATGTACAGATTGGTTGTCAAGTTGCAAAATCTTCCAATCAGAATCCGCGCAATTCTGATATTTATGGAAATGAATACATGGACTGTTTGTGAAATCAGAATCAAAGATTACAGTGTTGTATAAAATTAGACTGTAGCTGTAAGTCAATTTAATCATGCTGCCGTGGCGGAACGTAATGTCGAATATGAATCATTGCTACGAAGTTTCATGGCAGAGATTTCAACGACATAGATCATGCAGAATCAGGCGCCTCGTTATCGAGTAAACACCTGTTTCCACTAGATATGCAGTATGGTATGCGGTGGAAGCGTGTACATAGCATATTCAGATTCTAAGTGAGAATGGCGTGAGTGGTGTCTTAACAAATGAATATTATTGTGCGATGTAAAAAAAACAAGTGGCTAGTAAATATAAAGCACAGGAAATATCTTTCTTCTATGAACACATCTGCGATGCATTGTCCAATGCCATTGCTACTTCACTGAAGTACTTTCTAAATTTTTTGGAGTGGAATCTTATTCTAAAGAGTGAAAATTAAGCCAATCTTGAAAAAGAGGAGCTCAATTTTTAATCTTTAAGAGTGAGATTCCATTCTACAGAATAAGATTCACTCTAAAAGAGAGAATTTCTTTTAGAGAGTACATTATAAATCTTTTTATGAAAAATGTATATTTTCTTCATACGAATTTTATTACATTTGTTCTAAAAGTCTCTATTGGATTTATATTTGTGATAGAATTCAAGATAAAATTCTATTTAATTTCATCGTATTAAATGTACTTTTCAACGTGAATATATATGTATTCTGATGTTTGAAATGTTTTCTATACTACGTAATGTATAAAATTATAAAATTATGATGGAATTTTGTCGCAAATTATAGATCCGGTTCAAAGTAGGTTTTAATAAATTAGTTGTGGAAAAAAAATAGATTCGCCGATAGGCTAAGTGGGAAATTTTCATTTTTATCGCATATAGGTACTTTCACACGCTCTGAACATGCTCTCTATGAAATTACACAAAGCTCACATTAGTTCCTGCATGCTATAGCAAGCCGCTTTATACAGCAGCCATAATTCCTAACGCTCTCAGAATTAACCTGATAAAGCAATATTATAAATTACGCTGCTGTTTTTCATTGTTTTTTTTTTTCGTTAGCTTACGTGCCCTCCGAGAGAGATATATGGTCGCTGTTTAACCGAAGCACGTGCGTACTGCATCTAGATAGCGGGTGATTCGACGCGTTCGATCTTTATTGTCGCGATAAGAAAGAAAGATCGCACCTTAAAAATTTTATTGCACTCCACACCGAGGCTCCTAAAACCTTAGATGCATGAAATTTGAAACTATCTATACTTATTATTTTATACATGTTTAATATAAATTTCTATTTTTATTACCGAGAAATAATCAATTTTACTCCCCCCTCCTCCCCCCCTCTCTCTCTCTCTCTCTCTAGATAATAGAGCAGGGTATGTTTGTTATGTAAAAAGAAGTAGTTTCCCTATTTTTTCTGTGAATAAATTTCCATTTGATCTGCAATTATATCAATATATATCGATATTTGGAATTTAGTTTTATTAATTTTTTTATACATTTCAACAATAATATCTAATTCTTTTAACGTTGTAAGGAGAATGTATTTACCTCTTTATCGAGCGCCGTTGCTTGGTAATATTTCGTTTATCTTCCAGTCGTTTCAAGACTGTTGTACGCCATAAGGTGCTCTGTCATCGCATCGCAGTAACGCGAGCCGATAATGCAGCAATGTTATATACAGTTAGCGTTAGACGTTGACTTATAACACCGGCATGAATAGAAACACAATGCCTCGTGAAGACTCTGATACGTTGTGATTATTTAGTAATGGCAACAATAATGTTTCCGCGTGTAGCATAGGACACGTGCATTGTGATTCCCTGTTGTATTATGTAATTAATGTTACTCATATTACATTTTGCTCAGAACTATCGCAAAAAGCGATAAAGCACGTCCAATAAAATTAATCACCGATATGATCAGTAAAATTAATAAATAATAAAAAAAATAAAGAGAAAATTATTTATGACATTAAATCGCAAAGTAATTCGTAAATGAATTAATCGTTTAAAAATGTACCGTTTAAAATGTCTTTAAAAAAAAAGAGAGAGAAGAAGAGATAAAAAAGAAAGAGAGGATAAAAAATCAATCGGTTGGAAATTGTATCATTACACGAGAAAGCAAAAACATGTTGAGATATTTCCTGTGTGCGTTTCGTTCCGTGATGAAAATTCTCAAATCACTGGCCCTTTGTAGTGGCGCTTTGTAGTGATCCGTTACGTGTACTTCGCGTGATCGCGATACAAAAGCATGAAAAAGACAATTTGCTCGCGCGTTTATGATTTCACTGTGCCCTATTTCAAACGGATGTTAATTTGATTCCGTCCAAGCATATTTAACCATTCGACGATCAGAATGATATTCTCTTCCCATTCTCAATAAAAACATGAACTGTCTGTTATACAACGAACAAATGTAAAGAAAATATTTATATTATAATATATATTATTTATATTATTTATATTATAATATAATCGAGACCTGCAGGCAAATAGATAAGTATAATAATTACACCTGAAAAGAAGAAATATTTATTCTTTATAAACATAAAATGACAATTACGTTTATAATTATTATGATCATTATACAATATATATGACTAAAATATTTTATAATAGAGAAACAATTTAAATGAATGAAGATTGAAATTTGAAAAAATTGAAAATTGAATTACATACTCGTATAAATATTATTTTAATAAGAATAATTTGTTTAATTAAAAAGGAGTTGCACATAGTCTAACTTTCTTGCAAGATAAAATAGAAATTCAAAGATTTCCATGTAATTCTAATTTATAGGAAAAACTTTTTAGTGAAACAATTACTTCAAAATACTGACAAGTATAACGGATCTGATCGATGGAGCGCAGAATTAATTTCCTGCAGGTTTCGCTCTACATGATTACGCAGACTACATAATCAATCTGTTGTGAAACGTTTGTTAGCTTTGATCCGTCGAAAATCGGTAGAGATATTCACCGTTCTAAAATTACAACACACGCTTTGCCTTATCACAGATCAAATTAATTTTCAGCCTTTTGCGAATACGAACGAGTGTCCGTACGTACGTTAAAGTTGAAACTAATATGCATAGTACCATATATAAGCAGCCGTTAATTAAATTTGCGGACTAATACGTCTACGTTATTTCAGTTAAATTGAGCTCAGATTTAATTGCTAATATTAGTAATTGATTTACTTCTGACGTGTCAAGAAGAGATTGTACCGCGTTCAGCTTTCATTATTGGCACATACGTACTTAGACTTGTGCATTAAAGCTTCGTTGATTATTTAACGAAGTGATGCAGCTTGTCCCTTCGAAGTGAAGTAGAATTAATTTTCCGATCGTCGCGCAGCACATGACGTGGTTCCATTAGCCTTCATTATAGAATCCATCTATCATAGAATCCGTTACGATCTTTCCCGATCTTTTCTCAAATCATAGGAGGCTCAATCACTCTATATAACCACTCCTCGGCATTGAGAACATAAATTGAGATATTTTCCAGTCTGCAACAGACTAGAGAAACGATTTGTATTTGCGCCAAGTTAATTAAACTCACAGGTTGGAGCGGACATTCATTAAGTATACTGCTCGTACGCGTTAATATTTCCTCTGTTAAATTAAACATGGTCACTCTAAATATTATATTTAATTATGTTCCGCGAACGAGGTGCGAAACGCACATTGAAACTGCCAGTATTCGTTACGACTGCTGGAATTAACTTATTACGTTCTAATTTTCAACAATAATCATAATTAAATCAACGGCCAAACTGATACTAGTCTATGTTATCTAAATTAATGAAATTTCATTTAATTAGGAGTTCATTAAGATTATTATCAATTCTTTAAAAAATAGAAAAATAATTGTACAAATTCTTATCTAGAAATATTTATTTATCTAACTATGGTTGATTTTGATCTGTACTGTTAGATATCAAAGAAATAATGGCAACCCAATCTCTTGAATTGAATATTTTGTTACTTTTAACTTCTATGTATGTCAAAATGTAAATTAAACTATTTCTGTGATCAGTTTCAAAGTAAACATACATATTAACGTATGCACTTAGTAAATACATTTGAGTCAAATTTAATACTTACATCTTCTCGAGTTAAATTGTTTAACTTTATCATTTTAGTTAAATTAATACATATTAAATAGAAACAGTGATAACTTACAGAAATAATTAAAAATAACTCAAATTGGATATATTTGATATTATGAATTTAACACATACAGACATTATAACAAAATTTGATCTCAAGATGACAAATTTTTGATTCGTCGTTTTCGTCAATTTTAATAAATTAGAATGAATAAAATAATATATAAGATAAAATAATATATTAGAACAAAATAGTATCTATAAAAAGAGACAGTATGTATTCCTTTTTTTCGCTCTTATTTTGACGAAATCGCTCGTGGCCAGATATAGAGTCTCTTCTGAAATAGAGTCTTTAATCTGGTCTATTTCCATGACGTTTAGATAGATTCAATCGATATGTCAATCAGTTCTATGTTTCTCCGAAAACCGTTCTGACAAGTTGTCATCTTTCTTATCATGCTACATCCGCAATTAATTTGGCGACAACGTCTTTCTGGCACAGCTCCCAAGGAACGTCCTAAATCAGATTGTCATGCGTTAAGCCCGTAGTCATCATCTTTGACGAACCGCAAATCCCGGCGCTTACGACGACGAAATTTCGCTTGACGTTCGATCCAACCGCAAAACTGAATTAATCTTCACCACGCGTTTCGCGAGCCATTTCGATCTGAGAGTGGTGGAGACGTTTAGACGTCATCGGAAGTTCTCAGCGAGGCCTCATTCGATGCCGGCATGTAGGTACGCATCGAACTGACAAGGAGCTTCGCTCAATTTAATAGCTTCCATGAACAATGGCGCCTGACAAGAAGATCCGGTCGCTGGTAACGGCACGAATTACCGAACCAAACGATGACGATTTGAGATACAGTAAATCGCAAATTGGGGACTTGACAGAATTCAGAATAATTTGATTGGGCAAGGAACGCGAGCTCGGAAAATCGTGTTATTCTATATTCAAATTTAAAATACAAATTTTGTGTATGAGTATAAAATAACAACGTCATTATTATTTCATACAATAAGGAATAGACATTATATGAATTTGTATTTTAAATGTGCTATATACTATTTTCTAATAATTTTATAAATTATTAGAAAAACGTTTGTAAAAACCATATTAATATTTTGTTTTTTTATACTTCTCACGTTCATCGATACTTTTTGGTAAGTAACCGTAGCATATGTATTTGATAAATAACCGTACATATATCTTCGGGCAATGCACAACTTTGTCAGGTACTTCTTTGAAGAACGAGAATCTGTTCACAAAGAAGTTATACATACAAAGGCCATCGGATTCCTCTACTCTCTGCTACCTGACACCGCACACCATCGAATTTCTATCTTATCACGAAATACGAAATACGTTTCTATTATGTACGCTGCTATAAATATATAATCTGACGCAGTATAAAATATGCGTCTGGCGAAAACAAGGGCCAATAGAAGACTGCCGGATAATAGAGAAACATAGTGAGATATTCGTGCTCAATATTCAGTAAGAGTAAATCTTTGTTTGGCTAGCTTTGTGCGGCGGAAAATATTGCTGGAAATTGACATTATAAATCATATTATACTTGTAAATATACGGAATGTTTCGCAATGATTGACTCTGATATTTTTTTATAAAATTATTTTACAATTTTTGATGTTATTTAAATCATGAATTTAATCATTTTTAGACATTTGTATATTTTATAACATTTAATATGAAAAAATATTTACAAAACAGAAAGCCGAAAAGATATATTTTTTATAATAAAATAAATAATAAAATAATTTTATAATAAAAATTTTTATAATAAAATAATATAAATAAATTTTAATAAAATTATATAATTAATATTAATTAAGAATGTCAGCAATGTTTTTTTTTACTTTTTATGATTTGTATGTTTTAAAATGACATCAACATTTAAGTCACGAAGAAGAGAAGTAATTAATAAATTCAATAGTTTCGATATCAACTACAACTATTCCTTGTCAGAGATTTTTTTCATCTCTGGGAAGCTTAATAAGTTGAGCAAGGAGGAATGAGAAAAAATTAAGAAAGCATGGGTTAAAATTTTAAAGCTTAGGCTATGCTGACAGAATAATTTCATTCCCAGCCGGATAAGACTGTTCTCCCCCGTGCTCAATATCAGCAACAAAGGAAAATGCGCAAGTTGGTAATAATCGATATCAAATATTTATTCTCGTTCTGTAAGTTGTACGAATTTTCAAATATATCTATAGTCTATAGTACAATCATGATGGAAATATTATACATGGTCACAATTATATTCTATAACATTGCCTCAAAACTTCAAAGACTTCTTTGAAAGAAATGCCAAATGTATGTAGATAGCAATATATCTATATAACATCAGAGCAAATATTAATATATTGCTGAGTTTCAAATTGTCGAATTTTAAAGTGATACTTACAAGACAAGGAACCTGTGGTAGTGTTATCGATTTTGATGGATGTGTAGAACATAAAAAAATATTAAACTCATACTTTTTTATCTGCTCATCTTAAAATTTAGGGGGGGTCGAATACCTAAAAAATAAAGTTTTTTTTTTCATTTTCGACATTTTCGAAAAATGTGAATATACTATTATTAAGACTATACAACACTATAAAATTTTTGCCTAAAATACTATAAAATTTTTATATATTTCATAGTTTTAAAAATATTTGCTAAAAATGACAAAATCCATTGTTTTCGAGGGATTGTTTTAATTTCTTTCAATCCTTTCCTTGAAATAAGTAAATAAAAAATATAAGTTTAATGTTTTTTTATGCTCTACATTCAAAACCCATCAAAATTGATGAGGGACAATTCCAATAGTTCTCTTATCAGACGACGCAAAAATAAGTGTGGTCTTTTTTCTCAAAGTAGCAGATAAGATGAGAACGAACCGAAGAAGGAGGAACTTATTTCGTCTTTCGTTAAATCGGATTGAGCGTTGCAACTTGTCGGGTGCTTCGATTTTGCTGCACCAGTGACACCTCGAATTTTCTCTTTTCTCTTATTTGATTCTAAGGTTAAGAAGAGAGAGCTTAGTTTGTTCACGAGCAGGATTTCCGTTTGCGGACCCAGCTGGAAAACGCAATAACCGCCTTCGTTCGACCTGCGAAATGGCACCTCCGCAATACCTCCTATTTTATCCTACATCGGCGAGAATGAAGTTCGCACGACCTTCGGTCGAACTTACTATCAAATTACGTCGTCCTTCGAATTTCTTTCTACCTCTGATCCGAAGAAAGTACGGAAAAGAGAGAGGAGTTCGTGGAATGGCGATTCAATTTCTAACTTATATTATGATGAAAAAGAAACAGAATGAGTTAATTGAAAAAATATAAAAAGAAATATAGAGAGAATTGAGATCCGTCAAAATCTCATAGTATATATTTGTATATATGATTAACTTTCCTCATACGATTAATTTTTCCTGTAATTTTTTAATGTATTACTAATTGTACTATTAATTATAAGTAATTTAAACTTAAAAACTTTTATTTATATATTTTTGTATATCTTTCTAATTTATTAATTTTAACAAAAAAGTTTTAAAAATTATAAAAATATATTTTTTTACGAAATAATAAAATGTAAAAAATAAGAAAATGTTTTTTTTCTATTTTTGTAATGTAAATTTATTTACATTACAATCCAACGCTATTATATAAATTCTTAAATTCTCTAGAATTTATATTCTTAATTATCCTAAAATTATGAACAATTTGGCAGAAAAATTAATTAATCATATAAATATGATTAATCACATAATGAAAAGTTGCTAAATACAATCGAAACTAGATATTGGG
>Ga0157364_1002684_pt1 | contig 16810 bp, 5 predicted proteins | sample AttsexASBM2_FD_111476 | JGI IMG/M metagenome (GOLD analysis project Ga0157364, IMG submission 111476) | Fungus gardens microbial communities from leaf cutter ant in Ribeirão Preto, State of São Paulo, Brazil - Atta sexdens ASBM2 | ecosystem: Host-associated > Fungi > Mycelium > Unclassified ... | reverse complement strand
ATTTAAAACAATAATAATCATAAAGTAATAATAAGTAAATAAGTAATATTTATTAAAATTTAGTAAATTTTTTTTAGTGTAACTTTGCTGAATCACAATTTTTGTCGTGTGATATCAAATAGAAAGAATATATCGTTAAATTAGGTATATTCGTTCTGCAAAGTGATTTTGATATTGTGCAGCCAGTGTAGAAGCATGTATGTTCTGCCGGCGAGTGCACCGCATGTTCTCGAAATTTATCGGTTTCCACTGTATTTCACTGTGCTGTCTCGGGAAATGGTTTCCGCTTCACGCTCTATACGAGTCTTATCTTCGACATGAAGCGGATAAAAATGTCTAGAGACGTCCGAAGGATGAGACTTGGACATTGCCGTTAACCCTGCACTTCGATATCATCGTCGATATCGATGCAGACGCTCTTCTCGTTAAGAGAAAGTAAACCTATAAAAAGTTCTTATGACGTATACGTGAGACTAAAAAACATCTAGAAGACTATTGACATCGGACTTTTAGAAAGAGTGCATCCTCATACTGTGACACCTCAATTACAAAAATTGGATGACCGAGTTCGTCTTTTAGAAAAATATCGCATTATTGATACGAAAACAATCGTTAAGTTACAGTGAATTTGAACGATCAAAACTGTTAGAATTTTATTTCTCCAAGAAAGAATTACAACGATTTTTTTCTATGGTTTTACTTGTTAAACCATGTTTTGCTTGTTAAAATAAGAAAGAATTAATTTATCACTAGAAGTATCAATGTTTCTTACTCACTAAGAAAACCAAGCGAATAAATTATTGAAAAATAAAGGAAGTAATGAAAAATCAAATATTCAGTATAAAGAATTATTAAACAGTCAAAGAATTTTAGAATACTGTCTTTTACATGAGAAAATGTAATATTAATTTAATAATAATATTAATCTAATAATTAACATAATATCATTGACTTATTTTTAACTATAATTAAATTAAATTAATAAACAAACGTTTCGGCTTACAAAGTCTTCCTCAATGCTACAACGCAGAAATCTTAAATTAACCAACAATGAATAACAGATACAAAACCATCAATGGTGAAGTGTCAAGATATATAAAAATTCGAATATTCCATATCTTCAATAAGTATCCCGCCAGATGAGATAGGAATATTTGGATACTTTAGTCAACAGTAGATTAATTATGTTTATCGATAAAATAGATTCGCTAAATTCCTCGGTTGAGATCGAGAATCCAATTTGTCACAAACTTGTATCAAATTGAGAATTCATTACGTATTTTATGATATTGGTAATTTAAAAACTAAATAAAAAACTTGATCTAAAACTCTCAATCAAAAATCCTGTTGCTCGTTTGAAAATTAACTGTTAATTCAAACACAAGCAAGTCAATATCTTTAATGTACTTAACCGGATCTTTGATTGAGAGTTTTAGATTACAATATTTTTTATTGACGTTCGAATTTTTATATATTTTGATACTCCATCACTGATAGTTTTTAAATTTTCATTATATCCATTATTCATTGTTGGTTAATTTAAAATTATATTTCTGCGTTGTAGCACTGAGAAAGGCTTTGTAAGCTGAAACGTTTATTAATTATATTAATTATATTGATAGTTATTATATTTAAAGTTAATTTAATTATAACTCGAAATAAGCCATGACATTATGTTAATTTTTAAGAAAATATTTTTTTAGCAGCATTTTTTATTCTATTTTAATCTAATATGAATTTAACAAATTCAAACAGTCAATAATAATCGCTCGATACTTTTAATGTTGAAGGACATTTTTTTACAATTTTTTCTTAACTTTACAAATATCTTTACAATTGATGAAAATTAGTAACAAATCAATCATGAGTAAATAGACGGGACATTTCTTGTATCCTAACACGATTCCTAATCGGTACTTTCGCGCCACGTGCAGATCGGAAGTGATGAAAAGCAAAACGCGAATTCGTCGTCGTTACGGTTTGCACGACCAATATACCTTCCTCGGTTATCCTGCATCAGTAATATATATGTACCAATGTCTACACGCAACGCTATGTGCTGCTCTCATGCGTGCATATGCACGTAGCGTGCGCTTACTAGCACATAGACCAAACTGGCCAGCCGGTGCAGTGTGCGGAATGCAGTTATTATTCAACGTTTACGCTCGCCTGCTCGCGAACCAAGTCACCCCGCCAGAGTCATTAATATGCGAGCAGGTATGTGAGAGAATTGTAGCGTATCCGAACGCGCGCGCGGAACAGTGCCGACACCGATTTGTTAACTGATTTATAAAAATAAAAATTGGGAACGGGTGAGGCAAAGCTAAAGGAAAATTGGACACTGGGTTGCACTTGAATTATGCAAAATCTCGGAACTAGAAAATTCAGAGATGTGAAGTTTAACATTCGAGGTTTTGCATATCTTATAAGGAATAATAAATGACAAAAATATTTAATATAGGTATGAAAAACTTGAGATTTTTAACATGAAATAATTATAATGTTTATATGGAAAGAGAATTCCTGCAGGAAAATTTTACTAAAACTTTAGCTAAATGTAGATCTAAAAATAATTTCATTGGACCATTAAAATAATTATGTAGAAAATTCAAGTATGATGAGCTATGCAAAAACATTTTGACGTTCTAACAATCAAGCGTTCTATATAATTATTTTGATGATCCAATAAAATTGTTTTCAGATTTGTATCTAAACTTTGAAATATTTTAATAAAACCATTCTTTCCGCAAGATAATCTGTAACATAATATTACGTTGTAAAATGTGCGCGATTTGCGTAATTTATTGCATAGAGTGAACGTTGTAAAATGTGCGTGCTACATAGTATCCCCGTTAATGAAGAAATTTTTGAGAAAGTGGAAGATATATATTTAACGAGGGGCGTATGATCATTATTTAACGCCATATCTATATTGTGAAGCATGTTGTCAGCTGCTATATATAGTCATAAATGGAAAATTAACGAAGACAACCGGCATTCCGATCATACCATTACACGTCGTTACACGTGCCTGTACTTGAATGTTCGAGGATTTATTTCGCATGGGCATTTAATGAGCAGAAGGAAATGACGTTTCGAATTGTTTGTTCCATTTTTTCTACGTTTTAGCCGTTCAGGAAATAACGTTCTATATCCACGAGAAAGTCCTGTAGACTTGGCACCTCTATTTACACGCGTAACCTCGAACGCAGTGTAATTTCACATTTATAAATGTCACGCCACTGATAAGTCATCTCGTATCCATAAGATACACCCGCTTTTTTCTTCCTTGAAGAGATTGAGATATGAATGCGAGATACATGTATGCGAGATGTATCGCTTCGGTGAACAAACGTGCCGCCTGTAATTTGTTTATGTCAAAGCGGTAAGAATCAATAATGAAGAGTTTGGCTAATATTTAGTTTGGCGTATGTTCGATAAATCCTTGCTCCAACTCGGTACAACCACAATAATACCACACATCCACACATCCAGTCTGGAATAAACACGTCTGGTCTTGATCTCCTGTTAGCATTAAGCGCGATCAGAGATGAGTATGCCGGAGTGCGTACCACAGATTGCAGCCTCATTCCCATTGTGTTTCCTTCGCACGTAACACGTTGGTTATAAATGGAGGCTAGTAGATCCAGAAAATCAAGTCAGGATGTATCAGAAAAACACAACAACGTAATCGTACTATTTTTCGTAATATTTTCCAATCGTTGATTACAACCGGCTCTGTATCATTCGCCAGACGATTATGGTACTTGCAGATTAACAATTGCGTAATATAGCTATCAATTTCTGTCACTGCTTATGTAAACTACGCGGAGATCATAATCGCACTCATTCCTAGCATATTTTTCTTAAATACATGTTTATCAAAAAAGACTTATTAACGCGTCATTTCACATACTGGTTTGCCCAAGCTATATATGATATAATCGGAACAGAACAATTATTTGCCAATTTTATCCGTGCCCGGCATTCGCCACATTAAAATTACGCGCTATACCCGCTGTGATTTCCTGTTTCCTCGCAAATTAATCCGGCTGACAGCGAGCGAGGCACGAGTGGGCCAAAACGCGGATTTCCTAATACAGTTAATGAAAGCATGCACTCCGAAAAACTTTTTCTCGTCGGCATTGCTACAACGCTCTTTCCTGCAGCGTGACTATGAATTGGTAATTAGCTACTAAACCGCTTTGCGCTTTATGATCGCATGATGTCTGCCAGCTCGCGACAACCGTATAGGTAAAAGTGTATTAATGAGACTCTTGATTTTTTCTTATAGAATTTGCATCTAAAAATCGATGCATACATAAATAATATAAATTTTACATTTAAAAATGTATACATGCTAGGGGGAGAGGGCAGATCTCTGTGCTTATATTATAGGTATATTAAAATTATATTACTAAACTTTAAAAATTTTACGAGCATTTTAATAAGATGCGACAGATAATTATTTCTTATACGATTTTTTAAATACCAGGTAAGATAATATTTTTTTTATCTATTTTTAAATCTTTGTACGATTGCAATGAATTCTTGCATACTCTCTGTGTTGTGCCCTATTATTAACATGTATCATTATGTCATAAATATATATAGCGATATTTAATAAGTTTATAATCTATATAGATCTATTATTTATCAAAACAACCAAGACTGAATTACAAAATAATAAAGCTGTTCTATATAAAGATACAGGATAGAGATATAAATTATTCATTTATTGATAAACTACATATATCTCTTAAGAAAATTTATCGTCAAGATAAAATCATAGATCTAAAATATTATTTTTGTTAAAATAGTATTTTTGAACATTTTAACACTAATATATTTTATTTTAATATTCCTTTTTATTAGCTTTGTTGTGTTTTTTTAATATAATCATATTATTAGTGTTTTTTTAATCATATTATTACTTTGCTCAGAACACAACAAGTAAATTATTCGATTGATAGTTGTAATCACAAAAATAGTACAATATTTATACATGCATCTACCAAATTTTCTGATTAATAATGAACTACTCTTTGGAAAGTGCCTTGTGCGATGAAACAGATGGAAAAGATTGTTATGTTCTCATTATTCTTTGCTTGAGCATACATTTTAGTTAATAAACAACTGCAAAGGTTTTTATATACTTCTGGAAATGTATTAATTATTTTAGATTTTTAAATATCGATTTATATTCAAGTGGAACTTTTGAATTTCAAAAAGTTTTTGAAATTTTGTATATTAAAATCTTTCATTAGCTAATAATAATAAAAATTTATTTAAAACGTATAATACTGTTTCAAATAATATTTAGTGAATAAATACATGTTAGATAAGGTAAGACGTTAAATTTTTCATAGGAAATATGCAGCGACAAAATAATCTTTCAATCTTATGATAAAAATGTCTCAATTATGCCAATTAAATTCATTGACAGTATCTTCAAGAATATGCTATACCATATATAATATATATCTTTTTACAAACAGACATATATATATATATATCTACGCTGTAAGAAAGCTAAACTTACAGATCGTATAAAAAGATAAACTGCAACATTAATCTTAACGCTAAAGATGTCGGACAACAACTGGGCCGGGAAAATAACGACTGTTAGGTCAGATACAAATTGTCGGCAGTTGTTACTTTCGGGAGAAACGTTTAATCCAGAAGAGAACGAAACAAGGAGTCTCACGTCGACGAAACTGGCATCTAATGTAACTATATGCGTGAATATGCGTGACTGTGCGACTAGTAGAAACACGGAAATTATAGCCTGGTCGCCGCTGTTGCACGCCTCTACTAGGATCGTTCTTTTCAACTACTACTTTCTACGCTAGTTTTCTTTTTTTTTTACATTTGCAAAACGAGTGTACAGACTGTCGCAATATTCGCACTCATATGTCAATTTATTCTGAGTAACTGTTAGAAAAGTGTAGTTGACACGTTGACAGATCCGTCGTTATATCAGAAATTGTAAGTGCGGTTCAAAGTGTTAAATGTTATTGGGCCTTGGATTTCGTCGTCTTGTCCATTTCGATTGGAAAGCTCATCGATACTGTTCGTTAAAAAATTAAATTATCAGCGCTTCAGAGAGGTTTTTTCTCTCGCAAATTTGTCCTGCACATGCAACGTGAAACCACTTTTGTCGACGACACAGATTTTTACATGTAACAACGATCTCGATTCGACGTTCTGGTCGATCAACTCAGCTTCCATGCGGTTCTACCATAGATACAATAGAAAAAACCGAACGTAAAAAAATAGTAACAGGTAAACTTTTTGTTTTCAGCTTCTTCTGAATTTACGTTACAATTTTGTGCGCTGTACAATGAAATAAAGCAAAAGGGAAATGTATATGGGACTTTTATTTGACTCAACCTAATGCCACTACAGCGTTATGGAATTAATTTTCATGTATTTTTTTGTAAAATGATAGAATTTTCTTTTCTCTGGTAACATGCCATCATCTTTAATTCTTAATACAATATTTATATATGCGTTTACTAAACCTTCTGATTAATAATAAACTACTCTTTGGAAAATACTTCGTGCCTTCCTAACAGTTGATTTAGTCCAAATGTAATAGGTAATAATAATCGATAAGAGTACATGGAATCATGTTCCTTATCTTTATTATTTGAGAGAGTATCAAGTGGATCTATAAATATTATTAATAAGAATTTCTTAAATTACAAAAAGTCTAAATGCTTTCGTCTCACTGTTCTTTGTCTTTCTTTTATTTTAATTAATATTATGAGTTATTTACATTGTATAAAATAAAGATACATATTTATAATATATTTTGTTGAGTTTTATAGCCGTAAGTTAAAATCACTGCGGCAGTTTATTTATACATCACTACATTTCTTTTATAATATCAAATCATTCTTACGCACTTTTATAAAGATCTTAATTAAAATCCTTTTTAATTGATCTACTTTTTGAGTACGCAATTTCACGAGAGCACACGCCACTATTGCTCGACGTGAACAGGAATCTGACGCAAGAAATTAATCCGATCGATGATATCTTCGGACGAGATGTCATTCACGTGTCAAAGGAAACATTAAATCGATGGAGCAGCGACTCTAGCGGACACATTCCGATCGTCTGTAAAAATGCACAACGAAAGCGATCAGAATGCACTGTGTATTCAATACGGCGGATATTCACATACGAGCCGGCGCGTTCGAATCAATGCGCTCGCGACCGAGAGCGGCTGGCAGAACACGGAAATGATGGGCAGTTCTGTGCTGAAACACGGCGATAGCCCAACACTATCCCGCTCCACCTATTGCGTAAGACTACTTTCCTAACCTGGACGGCGGTGTGCAGCAAAGTGCAAGGAGGTATACGTCGTTCACTCTGATCCATCGTCTTTTGAGTCTTCCATTTTCCTTTCATTCTCAACGGAATTTTTTAATATTTCCTCAATTAAAGTTTTCTAATTACAGATTTTTTTTTTCTTCCTGAATGAAGCTGGCTTTAAAAACTGTGATACGACTGTCTTGATGTAATATCAGCGTGTTGCTTGTTTTCATAAAAAAACCTATATAACTGTATAATTATGTATTAAAATTGTATAACCGTTCAACTCGTTCGAGAATTGTGGTCTGCCGCCGGCGGTAAATCGATTCGAGGTTCACGGCGGAACGCGCTTAATTTTCAGCATCAAGCGCATCCTCGCCAAGTTCGTTGGAAGTTTATACCTGCACGAAGACGTAGCGACGTTGATGATACCTGCGATACGTGACTGAAAGTGTAACAATACCGCGCTCAGTAGAGCCGCGCTGTAACGCTCGTACTTAAAACTTAAGCGCGGCTTATAAGAGTACCTCTTAAGCATCAAAGAGCACGAACGTTGTCGATTAGGATAAAATTTAATTTGCACTTAAATTTTAAGTCGCTACTTCTGAAAAACACGCGTTAAACTCTTTTTTTTGCTCTTCTTCTTCTTACATTAGGCCTCTGTTTGGCCTATGTTAAACTCAAATAAAATATAATTTTAAAAATACCATATCTCCGCGGAACAATTTTTGCACTGCAAATCCAAGTGTATAATAGTTAGTGTCTTTAAATAACAACTATATTGTAGACAAAAATAGATTTAATAATAATAAGCTTTATCGACGTGTAAGTTATAAACATGAAACGCAATGTAAATTAAAGTTGTACCTTAAAAGATGAGATATCAGCAATAATATTGTTCGTAAGCCTAGATCTTGTTAGAATTAATTATAATTAATTATAATTAATTAAGTATAAATAACATATAGAACGAAATATACAATTGAAAAAAATACAATTACGAATAATGACATACACATAGTGAGCAGAGATTTTGCATATATACAGAGTGATTATTAAATGTGATGTATGATAAATGAAAATGTAAAGTGAGATGAACGTAATGTATTAGATTATAAATTGGAAGCGATATAAAGAGAAGCAGCTCTTTCGAAAATAATGATGGACATAAAAGAATGAACGTCGCTAAATAATGGATTAAAATATTTGACTGAGGCGTAAGGAAAAGCAGCCTGAAATTTTGCTATAACAGGAGTAATAAAGTTGAAAACGAAATATATATATTTGACTGTGTAATATAGTATTATTTTTACAAAATTAAATGACACATATATTGGCAGTATTATACACTTGAATTTGCAGTGTGAATGCGACGGAAAACCGAAAGAGAACGATGCACTCTTCGATGTCACAATTGCGGTTAAAATTGTAGAATGGGAAGACATTGTTAGTGGTTTCCACTTACCGTGAAAAACATGTGTAATCGTTTAATACAATGTTTTTGCTATCCGATAACTTTAATTCTGACTTTAACTTTCTAATATGTACTTTGATTTATAGCGGGATAGAAAGTATTAAAGATCGAAATACATCAAAATTAAAGCGCTCGAAGTTTCCAACTTAATCTTGAATCAATTAAAGTTAGTACATTAAAGGGGCGTCGCGCGTTGGAATTCTGCGGTTAACCGTTCCATTACGCGTTATATTATTTAGGAATTGACATAAATTGCAATTATTCGTACCTCGCGCATTCGCTCGCGCGTTATGTCAACATAAAATGATATCTGGATTCGAGAGACCGAAGTTGCTGACATAAACGGGGATAATCTATTTTCGATGATCACGAATTGTAGGAATGAATCCTTTTTGTATAAATTATATAGTGTATTACAATATTTTAAAACTGTGCAGTTCATTATAAATCTGATTAAATAAACATTATCAGTAATGAATATTTACTCTTCTGATTGTACGAGATATTTGAAAAAAAATAAACGAGTGTGCCGATAACATCTACTTAATAAATCATAGTCGTAATCATATAATTGTAATAGCTTTCCTATGTATTTAAGCGACGCAGTCTCACTTGACCTAAATGACGTAGTAAATAGCATAATTAAATATACATCGTTTTATCATTGCTTTTTCCTTATTTCATAGCTCGTTGCGAAAGTGTTTTGCAAATTAAATACTGGAATATGATCGGTACCGAACATATAACCGCTGTTTCAGTAATACGCGCAATAACAGTGCAAATCGATTACCCTAATGTTGCATACATTGAGATGGAAATTCAACACGCATTTAAATCTAAGAATTGAATTAGATTAATCTTGATCCTCGGGCGCGTTATTAATTCAAATCAATTAATGAATCAATCAATGTAACTAGACTCATTGCTGAATTCACTTAGCCAATTGGACCTGAAAACGATTGGCGATTATTGTTGCGAACTCTGCACCTATAAATCCTACTAAATTTACTGAAAATAATTAATACTAAAATAAATAAAAAAAATAATTTGTTCCAATATGTAAGAACAGAATTTATCTTCTTTGTTTTTTTTAAATGTAGTCAAACGTTACAAGAGAGCATACAAAGTTAAGTCTATTCGATTAACAATTGTGCGACACGCTGTTGCAGCATCCGTGAACGCTGTTGTAAGCAACGTGATACAGCGATTTTCCGATACGCTAAACAAGCGATCCGAATATAGCGTGTATGCACAATTGTTTTTGTGCGCTCGCCGATGAGCCATCCTTGTTTACAGTTAGTGGCAACACACCCGAGTGCTGCACCATCACATTATATAGAAGGAAGTTGCCTCATGGATCTTGTATCCATGCGCACTGCACGCTTTGTTTCATGAATAAAATTTCTCCAATTTCACATTCTCGTGTTACGTAAAAATTGGAGTAAGTAAAGAGCGACGCGCATCACCGCGACGATGGTAGCGAAGTCGCGACGTCGCTTTAGAAATGCAATGTTGCGGGAGGCCTGAAAGCCTGTGCAAGGAGCAACGTGTGCACGAGTCATCACCTTAGGCAAGGGGGTATTCTTCGCGAAAATTGAACTGGCAGAGCTGGATATGTAAGGATAGAATACATAAATCCACATATACGGCAAATGTCGCTCGTGATATTGCAATTCTTGATTTGAATAAATAAACATATAATATAGCTGAGGGAATGAGCTGTATGTGTGCATAGCACTTGATGTAAGAAGAATGTGTTATAATTAACTTTGTACAATTATTTAGGTAAAGGAAATATTAACAGAAAGTAAATTTATTTAGGATTATTTAGGATTATTCATTTAAAGTTTGTGTTTACTTTCTCGATTTGAAATGGAGAATAAAATCGTGATGATATTAAAAAAAAATAAAGAAAAATTAGAAAAAAATTAAAAATGATAAATTAGAAAAAAATAAAAATTAAGGACTATATAATTACTTTAAAATCTGTTGCCGCGTAAAAAAGCATTATGTTTAATTAATTTTATAGAAATTTCTTATAAGAGTTTCTAAGTAATTTGAACTAAAATATTACATGCGTAAATATTATCTTGAAAATTATTATAATTGATTATTTATAAATGTAATAAATAATCAATAGTTCGTAATGTACGATTAAAAATTTAATTGTTTCTGATTTGTTAATTCAAATGGACACAAATAAATGATGAAATAATCGATATAAATAAAATAAACGGTAGATTAATTTCTTATATCCAGGTAATTCTATATCGCGTATTACCATTCAAATGGAGTAAATCTCGGTGTCTCCATTTCGATTCGATTCACGGGTATATCGGATCTGCACGTCGCCGAGAAAGTCGTTTTATCACAGAAGCGTATTCCTGAATATTGACCATGCGAGCCAATCGATACTCTATCGATTCGTGAAAATCGCTTAATAATTCAGAACGGTCGCGGAACTGGATTCTGGATTTCAACTCCGATAGCAAAAGCATGTAAAAGTCGAGATTGTGAAGCGCGATTGGAATTAAATTGGAATTAAGTCGCAGAAATATCGCATTCAAAACGAGACAACAATTAATAATTGCTTTATATTCAGCGAAATTATGAGTGAGATCGATAGGATCAATTGATCGCGGATAATTGGGCGATAATTACGGATCTATTTTTTCGATCGTTACAAACAAAGTACGTCGGGTCACTGCGCGAGATAAGACTTGCCATCGATTAGATAATTGCTCGATTAATCGGCTAATGAGGCAATTAACGCGCGCGCGAAATGTTATCGAAGTCGACTCGTGGAGGGTGAGACCAACAAGAGCTAAACGCGGTTGCCATGCATTGGCTTTATATATTCGAAACCGGTCAAGAGTGTCGAACGAGAAAAGATTACGTTGCGCGGGCGACTTTCGCGATAGCTCGACATTTTTCGCGGGCGCCAAATAATATAATGGCTTTCACTTCGCGTGCCACAGCGTAGAAGTCGCGGTTCGTATAATATGCGGAGCATCACACTCGAAAACAAAAAAGTAATGAATTGGATGCAATTAGCCGCGTTTCGGCGCGCTGCACTTCAATACCTTTAAGGTTGAGATTAGCAATTGCTCATCGCTGCAGTTTACATTGTTACGTATATACTAATTATGAAAAGCGTATGCTAAAAAAAGAAAGTATATAGGAAATAATGTGTAGAACATGTGTATGTGCAATAATCTTTAAAAAAATCTACTATACCTGTATGCGGACGAATTACTTGTTCCTGACTACATTTAGTTCGAGAATAGTCAAGGGTGTTTTTTGTACCTCAATGATGAGAAAATGTGAATTGTTGTAAAATATTGTTTATGTGAATATTGTTTAACATATTTTTGTTTAATAATTATTTTTTACGAGTTTTTAAATATACAATTCTTTCGAAAATCCGCAATAAAAACATTATAGGAATTTAAGTTTTTATTTTTTAGAAACTTATTGTCATAATAAGCTACGAAATAAACTTTATTTAATATATTTGTTTTTAGTATATTTGTTTAATTTCTTACTGTTTTTAAAAAAATTATGATTAAATCCATATAACGTTCTTAAATTAATAAATTGGAAAACAGTTAGTAATATACAATATGTTGTGAATATAGTGATTTTAATTGGGGCGTAGAAACATTCTAGGTGATTGTTTACTTAAAAAACAATGAGGTAACTACTCTCGGAGTAAACAGCTTCTTGCTTATAATGCATGCATAAATTTTTATCCTATTCTTTATTTATTCAACTTTTATCCTATTCTTTACTTATTCACTTTTTTATAATGGCGCATTTCTATCTTTTTATAAAATAATATAAGCGATTATGCAAGTTAATATTGGGTTGTCCGGAAAGTTCGTGCCGATGTTGAAGGAAAATTGAAACGCAGAAAATTTAAATTTTAGTCGGCACGAACTTTTCGGACAACCCAATACAATTAATACTTTGAATAATACTTTTATGTACGCCTCAGTGCAAAATAAATATAAAATTAACTGTAATACAGCATTTATAAACTCCATGAATAATAAATAATGCAAATGAAAATGATCAAATTCGAAAATGATCAAATTTGCGAATTGTCTAGTATCATCTCAGACAAACGATGATCATAATTCAAATCGTTCACATAACAGACAACTCACCCATTTCTTACGTTTTACGATTTTATTTCCAGTATAATGTACTATAGCAGTTGGAATTAGTAGGTTGAGGTAATAAGTAACGAGCGGACTGCTGCGGCAGGCAATCTATTTAGAAAAGAATTCAGGTCTTTCTATCTTTTTTTCTTTCTTAAGGCCATTCAGCGACCCGTAATTCTAACTCTTTAGAACGATTTAGCATTTGCGCCAAACGTGAAATTCCTATTCGATACGAATGTCTCGTTTTCTAACATAACGGCCGTAATCGGGATCGTGCTTCGCTATTTTTGGATCTCCTTTCCTCCTTTTTTTAGACAGGACGAACTTTTCGTGTGACAGGCTCTCGTGTCCGAATGTAAACTTCAGAGTTATCGTTTCTACTTCTCGGACATTGCATGGATAGTAGTTTTCATGAATAACTTTCAGTTATTTGAACATTGTTGGCTTCTACTTTTTTCCATTCCACAAAAATTATTCAAATAAATATAAAAAAATTAAAGTTGATCTTAAAGTGAAGACTATTGAAATAAGCGCATTATGCGGCGCTATTAATTAACCGAAGACGTCTTGACCTCGAGATCAGAACGTCATTTTCAACGATCGTGACTCTTTATCAAATCGCCTCTTCAGATTTCTTTAGCATTGAAAGTTGCGACAAAAATAATAATAGTTTAATAATTTCAAACTGTATTAATTTATCAATGCTGTCAAAATTTTTATCAGTTATTAATCAATTAACAATATATATATATATATATATAATAGCGTGTGTAGTAATTATTACATCGCTTCAGAAAAAAAATTTGCTTGGACCAAAAGTTGTCAGGAAGAAAAACATTTAGACTTGCAGTTTTTGATTTTTTCAAACATTTTCAATAATTTGTCATTTTTTCGTTTACCATAATTATATGATAAATAAAGTCACTTTAATCTTCAATTGATTTTCTTGAACACTACAGCCTCTTATGAAACTCCTCGAAACTTTGCCAACGAAGAATACTTCTATTATCTAAAAGCCTAGGTGAGTCCATTCCGCAATCGCAAAACAACGATTTATCACTGTCGATGGTTGCTCAATTAATTAAAGTGATGATCACTCTGTGCTATCATTCTGCTGCTATTGGCACTGCACCTGCGCCGTCTACCGTAACCGGAAAGGACTCCGCCGTCAACGTTAGCCGTGAGAGCTATGCAACACTCGTGTATGCCGAGTACCACGCCTGTGAGAAAGAGAGTTGTATCGTAGGTGATCAGGTAACCCGGGTGGTGCTCGGTTGCACTTGGTGTGGCCCGTCGCATAGAAGCCAAGTGTGTAGGCCAGCACCGCCGCTAGTGGGGCAGGAGGAGTAGGAGGCTGTGACTGTTAAACGTGGACATAGTCACCACGAATATAACCCACAACGGGCAACTTCTATCTATCGCCGCACCATAAAGGGGGGACTCCCCTTCGCCCCCTGAACCGGGTGGGACTACCGTTGCCGCGGATTACAGCCGCTTGGTACGCGGTACGTGGATTATAGTTTTTCTGGAGGGAGGGTGGTGGAGCGCCTTGCTTGCTTTCGAAAGGATGGTGATTGTGGAGCGTGTCCAGAGTAGAGTTAGGCGTATATAAGGCCCGCCGGCCCGGCCCAAGTCAGTCATTCACCGGACTACCAGCCCAATACACACACCAAACATGAAGGCCTTTGTGAGTATTCCGCAACGAGGGTTGGTGAGGTGTTCGCGAGGTGTTTAACTCGTAGCCACGGTACTTCTCGCGCCCTTCGATTAGATTTTATTGAATTTTGCTACTTTTATTCTATCTTTCCTCGCGACTTTGTCCCTTTGACTATTCATTTATTCTCAAAATCATACGTTTTTTTTTCGAAATTATTATAGTTTCTTGATTGGATACGTATCTTTTTTGCCGTGAATAAACAGTGTCGATCTGAAAATTCTTTAATTCTTGGAATAACATTAAGTCCTTAATGGAATCTCATAAAATTCTGCCCTTTCTTGTAGTCACTGCGAAAGTTTATCTCTGTAAACACTTATTTCCGTAATCTTTCGTTCTGACACTTTTTAATTGAAACCAAACAAGAAACTAGGTTAATGCAAGATTGCATTTGAACACAGTAACATATCTGCAAACGGAAAGTAAATACGATTGTTTTGCAAGCTCAAGAGCTTTCTTTCATAAATACATACGTCGATAATACATTTATTAATGTTTCCATTGTACTTTTTCGTTTCTTCGCTTCTTATTGAGTTCGCGATAAAACCAACGATGATTCAATGTCACGGTTAGGATACTCTCTCGCTGTTTTTCTTTACAGGCAGACAGACGCACAAACAGACGAACCGACAACTTTCATTCATAAAGCAAAGAAATCTTACCGCATCGCGCGCCGACTCTCGGCGAAAACCGGTTGTAGGTAGTATCATCATCGTCATTGAGTGAGCGGATTAACACGCGACCGGTTCTATTCTATATCTGCGCGTAGACGCATCTTCATTCACGAATCTCGCATTCTCGGGATTGCACTTGCGGTCACTCTTGCATCCTTTGCCGTTGCATTTCTCGTGACTTTTCCGTCATTTCACGTCACACAATATCCATTGAATCAGAATAACACCGGAATTACATTCTGTCTCGTACCGTCCTGCAAACGTAATGCGTATTAACTAACATTTTATTTTCGTGATAACTGTAACATTAATTACCTATATGATCAACAATAATATCGATAATGATATCTCAACCATTGCGCCAGATCTCGGAATGTCTTTGCAATTTCTCAGGGCCGATGGAAATATACTCGGCACTCAATCGCGCAAGGCGATTTTGAAATCGGCACGTTTGATCCTTTTCCGATCGCGAGGTCGCGGGAACGGTCGGTCGACCACGTCACACGAGCGCGGCCGCGAGATAGTCGTTCATTCCGCGTAAACGGGATGTGAAAGTTTCGCGTAGTCGTTAGATATGCATAATTCCAGACCGCGGTGCCATTTAAGTTTGTAACGGTCTCAAACCGGGCGTGACACACGCGCCGTCTAATACCGCTCGCACGCGATCGCGAAATATCGATTACGTATATACCGATATATCTAATCAGTCGATTGCTCGACAGTTCTACGATCGCGTGAAACTCTTCCTTTCTAAACGCCGCTTCCCGTATTACGAGCCGCAAGCGTTACGACTTTAAACGCTAGATACGTAACTTGTTGAGATTTGTCTTTTTTAATCTCAGAAAATTCCTACGAATTCCAAGAACTGAGATTCAATTAAATTAAACCACGGATTTCTCTTAATTATGAAAAATAATCCCTTAATTTGAATAACGAATAATCGATTTCGCAAACTCGCGTATCTGAAATTGACATGCACAATTCAAATCAGGGGATTTAATTTTTCATAATTAAAAGAGAAATGAATATGATCGATTATCGATTAATTATGAATCGCGCAATATTTCATGTTTAGTCGCGCGGATTTTATGCAATCGCGACTACTTTTTTTTTACAGTCCGACGATACACGTTGCGCGTGTAACGGCCTATTAACAGGTCTAGAAAAATTTTCCTAATACGGTAATCAGGAATGGTGACCAGAATAACCGACGCGAAGGATAGGGGCGCTATCAAAGTTGATTACGAAACATTACAGCACGTAGCTATGGGTATCTAATCTCGTCGATTCTTCCGTTGATGCATTCGGGCGCTTTCTCATTGCGTTTTCATTCGCATAATCGTTCCGCCTTCGCAATAAAACAGCATCAATCTAACTAGATTTCGAGATCATCTCAGCGATTTAGAAACTTCTCGCGCGCGAGATTGTTTCCGTCGTTTTGGAGTTTGCGAACAGACGT
>Ga0157364_1002682_pt1 | contig 16813 bp, 7 predicted proteins | sample AttsexASBM2_FD_111476 | JGI IMG/M metagenome (GOLD analysis project Ga0157364, IMG submission 111476) | Fungus gardens microbial communities from leaf cutter ant in Ribeirão Preto, State of São Paulo, Brazil - Atta sexdens ASBM2 | ecosystem: Host-associated > Fungi > Mycelium > Unclassified ... | reverse complement strand
GTGCATCAAACGTCAAACCATATGGCATTTTAGAAGGCCAAATGTTAACGCTTTAAAACCACAAAAAGGCGGGAAGATATATAAAATTTAAATTGTTATTTCGGTTGTATTAAATCTAAAGCTATATAGAAAAATTCGGATGTAGTCAACAGTCGCGAGACTCGGTAGTCTTCTAAGCCAGCTCTCCCTTCTCTATCCACGTGCTCGCCGAGGGAAAGTTGTTCTGGGTATGCGACCTTCCCTCCACCCTTCCTTCGCTTCGATCACGGTAGATGTTTCAAGGGTGGTGGCGACCGTGAAAGTCTCAGGGAGTGAGCACAGCGTGAACGCCGAAGGAGGGTAGCAGGAGATAGCAGGGGACGGAAAATAGTGGAATCGAGTGAAATAGATGAAGAACAAGGATAATAAAGGAGATATCGAGGGAGAAAGGGAAAAGCGCTGAATCATAATAAGCGAAAGTACCGAAATATTGATGAAAAGTTGGACAATATAGCACGATTTGGAAGAACAGTTAAGAGAAACTAGGTGAAGTGAAGAAATGTAAAAGCAAATAATGAGAACAAAATTTAATAATAAGAAAGAAACTAAAAAGAAAAAAATTTGGAAAAGTATACTCGCGAAACACATTTATTAGATAGACAAAAATAAAATCTCGAAGTAATGAAATATTATTTAAAAAGTCTTAAAGCTAATAAATTTGTAAGAAGTCATATATTGGGTTGTCCGGAAAGTTTGTGTCGACTAACCTATATAATTTAATAAATATATACTAAAATTTAAATTTTCTGCGTTTCAATTTTCCTTCAACATCGATACGAACTTTCCGGACAACCTAATACGTTATAAGAAAACATTTGATTTGAATTTCTTGATAATATAATATAATGAGAAAAAAAGGAAAAGTATTTTTCAATAAATCTGTAAAATAGATAATAAATTAAAAATTTCACTCTAATAAAATGATTTCACAAAGTAATGTGAATAGTAAAAAGTATATATCTGTGTAGCGGAAAGAATTATCTTTATTTCTAATCGGGGTTATAAAAATCTAATCATGAAAAATAAAAAAAGGAGAAGTGAAATTAAATGAAATAAAAACATGAAATCTAAAACAATTGAAAATAGATTGAGATATTCCTTAAGAAAATGGATAAAGATAAACATGAGTTAAATTGGACAGAGATCAAAATGTTAGCAAAATCAAGAAGAACGGAAAGAGAAAGATAAGCATGGAAAAGGAAAGGGCGTTATTCACGGGGAAGGTTTAGATAGAGATAAATAAACGGAGCGAGAGAGCCGATGGAAACAAGAGGGGGTTGCTGGACGAGAGGCATAGGCTCTTTTCGGTGTGCAGGGTGAGTCACCCCGCATTAACCATCGGCTACGCCCATTTGGAAGATGGCTGCCTATCCATCGACCAATTAGAACTTGCGAGGTAGCTCGTGCCGAAAAAGCGCGGGCTAACGCACCCTCCATCTGACCATCCCGCGAGGAACGTCACCGAGGAGAGTGGTTTTATTTATTTCTCCTTTTTTCCTAAACTTTAACCCCTCTGTCTCTCCTACCTTCTCACTTGTCTATCTTTTTCTCTCGGCTTCTGCTCTGCCACAACGTTCAAATCATGAAAAAATTCTTTCCCGCTGCCAGATACATCCCACCCTTGCGTGTCCCTTCTCTCTTCGATTCTCCTTTTTCCTTCCATCAGCTCCTCACATTTTTTCCCCATCACGAAAACTCGATGTGAAAACGTAGGCTTCGTTTCCGGTAGTATAATTCTAGTAGTATAATCAGACGTAATAATAAATGCAAAAGTAAGTTTGCCTAAATGCATAAGTGAGATTTAAAAGTTTTTGGCCTAACTCCGACTTGCTGGAGGACAGTTAAAAATTAAGAAAAAATAATTTTATACATTAAAATCCAATATTTATGTACGTAATAGTATATCTACATAATATTCTTAATATGATAATATTTAGGTAGAACTTAACTTTTTGCGATAATAAATCAAGTAAAAAGTATTATATTATTTATATAATGCGGTAAAATTGAAGAAGCATTATTGTTTTTTATATACAGAGCAATGCAATAACTTTTTATAATTGTAAATTAACACAAAGTGAGAGAAATAAATTTTTCACTGCAAGACTTAAACATCATATAAATAACATTTATGAATTAAAATGAGATAAAGAAAAATTTTTATAATCAACATAATGCAAATATCGCTTTCTAAATTGTTGCTTTCTAAACACCAGATTACAAATTTTTATAATCTTTATAATAGTTACAACAGATTTTGTGAAACGCAAAAAGTTTTCTAAGTGTTATAATTTTTCCATAAAGAACTTGAATTCTAAATGTTACATTAAAAATTCCATACAACCTAATAACATTTTTTAAATATAAATTTTTTTACTTATTTTACTGGTACAAATATTTTAAAATATATTTTGAATTAATTGAGAGAAATAAACCTATTTTTGGTCAAAGTAGATTTTAATTAAATATTTCAGACTGAAAAAAAACTTAAATATTTCAGACTGAATTTATATATATATATATATATCCAAATATATATATATTTTGCAATTCACGCGCCAAAATCTTTTTCGAATTACATATTTCGATATTTTTTACAAAGAAATTTAAGAATAAAAAAAAGAAAGTTCTTTTTAATATATAAATTTAATATATAATTTTAATATATAATTCTATTGAAATGTACAATTGTCACGTTTACAATTATACCTATCAGTTTCTCAATAACAATATAAAAATATTTAATAATTAAGTGTTAAGATTACTTGCTGTTAATGGATAAACATTTGGCTTGCCAAAAACTTCGCAGCATTTTAAAATAATTTTAGAAAAGCTGTTCTTATGATAGAGAAATTTTTATTATTTTTTTATCTTTATTCCACTTTCTGTCAAACTATCTTGCATAAAAAGAATTATTATATTTCGAGTAATAAACTGATATCTCACATATAATTTCACAAATATTTAGAAAAAAAATCTGTGTAGATCGGTTCTCTAAAGATCTACTTTAGAGCTAATCCTACGCCTATGAATTCCTAGAAGCCGACATGCCTGGGATTGGTCGAGCGTGTGTACGTGTGTACACATGTATGCGTGTATGAATGCGTATTTGAGCCTTTAAGTTAACAGCACTTTAGAATAGTGTTGTAGATACGTGCCGTTTTCCTTTCGTTTTCAGACCTAAGTTTCCAAGACCTCCGCTTTCTCAAACAATAGATGGAATTTTCTAATATAGCCTTTAATTTAAGTCTTTTTTCGACAAAATAGCCCTTCGTTTGAGTGATGATTTGTCAATAGAATATAACAAAATTTCAGTAATACAATATATGACATGCAAAAAAAAATATAATCCAGGTTCTCAAGAAAAAATACCATTTAACAGCATGAGATAATATAAAATTTATCTAGAAAAAATGACTAACAATTTAGTATAGAATAGTATAGAATAGTTTGTTAAAGTAGTTGAAATAGTGAAATTATATTATAAGATAAAATTCATATGCCTTAAAAATAGGAAAAATTAAGAGAAAATTATTTGTTTAATCGTTTGTAAAATATAAAATGATACGTTAATATTATAAGAAACTGGAAAACATATATACAAAGTTCTTTCATTTATTAAATAAATTTAATTTCATAGAGAAAATGTCTGTTAATCTAATTGTATGTAGTGTTTTTTGTAGGGATATATAATAAATTTACTATAATCTTATGAGAATGAAGAATATGTAAATATACATGATATAAGACAGTTATTTTTGATTCCTCAACGGTTCACAGTAAGTTAGTTTCTAACACGGAAGTACTCTACGAAGAACTTCCTTGCGAAGGTATTAGTGAGGGGGATGAATGGGCGTGTCAGGTACAGCTGAATGGCTAACAAGATCTTCTCTAGTTTCACAGGCACTTGCACGTGTGTTACGCCAGCCGTGTTCCTATCTAAGTGTACGCGATTTATTATCGTGTGCTGGATATGCTCTAAACACACGCGTATAATAACAAGATCATATCTAGGTCATGCGAAATTCTGCGATGGGAATTAAGTATGGATGAATAATATCACCAAAATTAACTGTAGGAAAGAATAGCTAAAATATGTCAGTAAAACGAATTAAAAATTATAGTATTATATATTAAGGAGGAAAAAAGTGAGAGAGAGAGAGAGAGAGAGAGAGAGAAAAAACAAAAGAATTTCAGAAAAAGAAATCATCAACTTTTAATCTCGAATTCACTTAGATTTTATTGACAATGTCAGTGACAAAACCTAATTGCTATTTAATAGTTTTCGAACATATTTGATTGTCTCTGCTAGATATGACTAATATCCTTATGAGTCATGAATTAAAAGTCCCATAGCAGAAAAGTCATAATAGTTCTCACGATTATAAGCCGCCATCTTGTTCGTGTGGGAGAATCATGAAAAATCGGGGACGAGCATTCATATAACCATTATAACCAAACGAATTTTCCCATCGACGATACGGAAGTTGAGCTCCCTTGGGGCGGCGACCTAAATCCGAAAAGGGGTAACGACCCCGAAGAGCGGGGAATCTTTCCTGCACATCGCGGATCCGTTTGTTCGTCATTCGTTCCCTTCTCCTTTTTTATGATTCGATTGTAAATGGCATGGCCTCTCTTTGAAATTCGACTGTATGTGCTCACCGCACGCACGATTAGTGAAAACCGGGCCGATGTCCTTCCTGAACTCGGGATACAAGCCGTTTCAGAGAACGAAGCACGTAAAACCTATTGCCATACTTTTACCTATCTCACACATGCAGAAGCGTGACGCCGACATTTAGATCATTGACTAAAATTTTGTAAATTTAGCATTATTAACCTTTCGTAGGCACATTTTAGTTTTTCTTATCCAGGCGAAATTTCACTCTCAAATTTCTTGGCACAAATTTCAATTTTTGTTAAATAAAGATTTTAGGTGTTTGAGTTAAATAACTATTTGGCAATATAGCAAAAATGTTGAAAACTAATCCTAAATTTTTCTAGATTTTTTGAAAGCTTAGAATATAATTTAAAAAATTGAACTAGATAAAAAACCCAAAGTGCCTACGGAGTAAGTAAAAATATGTGTGCTTACGAAAAGTTAATGTAATTAACTTAAAATTAGAAAAATAAAATTTTATAAAAAACTAAATCAAGAAAAGAAGCATGTATTCCTATTTCTATTTTATTTTATTTTAAATATGTATATATATTTATGTAAGGATTAATTATGATATTACTTTTATTAAATTATTACATTAAATTATTTTATTGCCACACTAGTTTTACTTAACACAATATATATATATATATATATTTATAACTACATTTACAAGAAAAGTGCTTTTTCTCGCGTTTTTGTAACTTATTTCGATAAGGATGTTTGTAATTACGTTCACGTGCCTCGTGGAAAACTCATGAGACATATTAGAGCTTTTCTGGGAGTTGATATCTTTCCCCTTGCTAGCTGCTCAATATCGACCCCGTTTATATTTTCCCGACCCAATGCAAGGGATCGATGTTGCCCTTCTCTGCTGCTTCCGGAAATTGTGGCTTATGTCTTTCGAAAGCAGCTATAACAATATTTTATTTTTTTGATAGTTCGTCCTTATTTAATATTTAATATTTAATATTTAATAAATCTTATAATAAATGAATTGAATAAAAATATTTCATTTATAATGATATTTGAATTTGTTTAAAATACTTTATGTGTTTATATGTTTGAAAACGTGAATTATATGTGAGAGAGAGAGAGAGAGAGAGAGAGAGAGAGAAGCCATTTTCATTTAGCAATTATATAATATCAAATGTGTCAATCATTCTTAATAAGCTCACTCAATAACTGAGCTGATCGGGAGAAATTCCTGGCAAGTTTCTTCGAAAGGGGATCAGGAGGGTCTTCCGCAGTTTTATCGGTTGCCAGTGGCAACGCCTTGAGCAACCTTTGCCGCTCAGAGAATCGCGTGTTTTTCCGTGCTAGAGAAACGCTATAGAAGAAAGGAAAAAGGGGGTTCTCACACAGATGAGGAGGGGATGAACCCTCTAGGGATGATGGAGTCGACATTTTCTCTCTCCTTCGCTTAAAGTCGAAAGAAAATTACGGGAGAAATCGAATGTTCAATCGTAAACTATACGGATATATCTTGTAAGGTACATATCGTTCCCTTCAATTTCAAAAGTGATACAATTAAAAAAATGTGATTTTCGAGTTACTATCAATCATTAAAAAGTAATCTAACTTAACTTCAGAGTCCAAATGCTCATCTCGTTCTAAAATCTTCTAAATAATATATCTTCTGTACATGATATATTGGGTTGTCCGGAAAGTTCGTGCCGATGTCGAAGGAAAATTGAAACGCAGAAAATTTAAATTTTAGTATACATTTATTAAATTATATAGGTTAGTCGATACGAACTTTCCGGACAACCCAATATATTTTCAGTTGTGCCGTTTTTATAAATAAAAAGTAATCTTCTAACGGAGAACATTTAGAGTTAAAAGTAGTTTTGGTAATCGAATTTAATGAAAAAATTGTTTTATTTTTAATTTTGTCATTTTAACTTTCGACATTAATTGTTATTTTTAGAAATTGTTTTATTTTTAATTTAATCATTTTAATCGATTAAAGTAAATATAAATTGTTAATGATATTTCGAGTTATGTGACTTTTAATAAATTATTCTGGATTTGTTACAATTTTATAGATTGTAGAATATTAAAATTGTCATAACTCAAAAAGGATAATTTTTTTGAGAATTGTGAAATGAGATAGAAATAAAAATTATATATTTGATCATACATATTTCTAAAAGTAATATTTCTAAAATATTTTTTGCTGCTATTATTTAATTTGTTAATAATTTTCTATTAAGTTGAAAAATAATTTTCTTCCGATTCTAAAAAACATACAGAATAAGTATCGTACTGTATTATAATAATTTAATAAATATTGTAGTAAAGATGAGAATATTGAAGTTTATGATACACTAATATATTTTTGGATAAATTTATATTTTCATTTATACCTATCTAATCTCTCTCAATCACTCTATCTATTCTTATCTACTTTGTACTTTGTATTCTCGATTAATTTTGTTCTTATAGCTATTGTGTACAGTTATTTCTTTTTGAACGATTTGAAATTATATTTTATATAATATATGAGGGCAGATTGCTTTCACGATTTAGAAGTTAAAAATAAAAACACAGAATATCACTCAGCATCGTGCAACAATATATTATGTTAAACTAGTCGTTGAAGCTGTGCTTTGGAAAATGTATCTTTCTAAAAGAGTCTTCTGAATTTTTCATAAGCAACGATGTAGCATTTTCGCTCAGTTTAACACGAAACATGGTCACAAAGTACTGAATAATTTTTCTATCGTTGTGGCAATAAATATAAGGAATTAAAACATTTTGTTAAGTCTCTTATATTTTTTTGTTAGTACATTCGTGTTTTCAAGAGACGTCGCTCGTGGAGCTTTGCTTGTAAAATAATACTCACATTCTAAACATAATACTATTATTGCTATAATACTATTATTTACTAAGCGCAGCAAAAACCAATTTTTTCATTTAACGCGGGCGTCAAATCCGATCGATATTTTTACGAGTTATAGCTCACAGGTCGTAAACGTTAAAACGGCCGACCGTAGTTATGAGATTCGAGCCGATCATCGAAAGACGGGCGCCTTAAGAATATTCCGGCATGTTGCTGCCTGCGGACGGTCTCTGATAATTGAAGGCCAAGAACCCTCGTTTAACCTTTACAGCCAACAGAATTATACTATTTCTGCGAAATAGTCGCTTATTGGACGCGCTAGCGTCCCTTAGAATTCGGGCCCGGGTCCCATGAATATTCCGCGGGGCCGCTCTTATGGCCGCCGCTATGATATTTCGAAGCCGATATATACTGTGCAAGCACGTGGTCCTATCCAGAAATGCAATAAGCTTTCTAATTAAAATTCGCTTAAACGTTTAATTTAATATGTTTAACTTAGCAATTTAGCGTTTAAAAAAAAAGCAAGCAATGTAAAAAGACGAAAGATAAATTACTTGTTAATTACTGTGTATATACGTACATTGTAATAAATACAATTATTAATTTGTTTTCTTATTATTCTTTTTATTTATTTACAAAAAAATTAGTATTTGTTAAATATTTTATATAATTTAGAAGTAAGTTTATATAATTTAGAAGTAGTACAAAATAATTTAAAATTAATGTTATGTGGGTTTTGTGCAATTCAAGATTATTTTCTTGTTAGATTAGATTACTGTAAAAAATATTTTTCCGTTCTAAGAAAGAAACATAATTAGATTAAAGAGATATTTCCAATATAAATTAGAATATAATAGAATAATTTAATGAATTTCTATTATATTCATTTATATCTCTTTAATCTAATTGTATGCTTCTTTCTTAGACGGAAAAATATTTTTACTTATTAGAATATCTTATCAAATATATCTATTTTGTGTACAAAATGATATGTTGATCAAAACAAATAATAATTATAATTTTCATATTAAGAATTACATTAAAATGTGTTATTACATTAGAATTATTATATATTTCAATTTTAATTTAATTTTCATAAACTTAATGAGTCGATTTTATAGAATACTAAATAAGGAATGTATTACATGCATATATATTTGTTATCCATTCTTTTTATATCGAATATTAGAACTCAAAACTATTATAGTTGCAAATTTTTAATACTAATATTCGATATAAAAAGAACGGAAAAAAAATATATAATATATGCATGTAATATATTCCTCATTTAGTATTCAATAAGATCGACTCATTAAAGTTCATGAAAATTAAATTAAAATTGAAATATATGATGATTCTAATGTAATAACATATTTTGATGTAATTCTTAATATGAAAATTATTATTATTTGTTTTGATCAACATATATTACTTTGTATATAAAATAGACATATTTGATAACATATTCTAATAAATAGAAAAACTATACATATGTGTCTCTTGTTTGATTATCTATTATTGAAATATAGATAGTAAGAACATATTATACGACGCAACAGAGAAAATGGTGGGAAGAATACAATCTTGTGAACTGCAGGTGGCGCCACCGATTGGGACAGAAAAATTGCAAATTATTATAAAGTTATAAAAGAAATTTTTTTGTTTTTTAATAACAATTATCAATAATTTACATGTAATTATCTTCTTAATAAAATGTATTTATATTTTAATCTCATATAGCATCTATAAATTATATGTATATGCATTATCTTTTTGAAAGTTTTTTATCTTAAATAGATGTAATAAATTATTAAAAAAATTTAGAAAAAGAAGGAAAACTATACGTTTTCATGTAAAACAACAAAAATATTTTTTACGTACAATTAGTACAGCTTCTAGATAATTATCAATTAAAATAGAATTTAAAAGACTAAATTTTTTTTTATATAAGATAATATTCTTATATAATTTTTTCTTAAAATAGCACATTTTATAGAAATTCAGTATTTCATATGCAGAATTAATTCAACGATATTATTAATGTTTATATTAAAAGTATATTATATTTTTCTTTCCTTATATCTTTTGTATATATTTAAAAACACAAAATTAATTTATTGGAATTTATTTTACTTATTTTCGAGCATAATAATTTGACGGTCACAATAATATAAAAATTTTTATTGTGTTACTCCGTCTCTGCAAAATATGCAAGTTTAGACGGTATGATATACCTACCCTCCACCTTTTTTACAAAGTATAAAATTTCATTTTACAAAACTTTTTTATGTAGAGTTAACTTCCGATGTGATAAATTAGAAAATGATTTTAACGTATAAGAAAAAAATTTTTAAAAGATGTAAATAAAAAAGAGCTTCAGCTGTTCTTCGTCTTCAAACAGATCAGTCTTCTTCATGTTTTTAAATACTGTTATTTTTACATTAAATTTTATCTTCCACTTTTTCTTAAATGTATATTGTATTAATCTTTGTAAAAATAGGAGTGTAAGTGCATATTATGTATAAATACATGTAAATTAGGAATGTGACTAGATACAGTGTCTTTCCTTTTGTAACAAAGGCCACTATTCATAGTCTATTCTTATTTCAAGACTGTCTTAAGTAATATCTTAAGATGCTGATACAGCTCTCTGAATGATTGATGATATTTTAAGTCTGACTTAAAACAGTCTTAAATATACGTATAAACTATGAATACCAATCAAGGTATTATTGTATCTGCGCCATATTGAAAATTAGACACTAGCACCTCTGAACTTAGGAAGTATTATTACTCACATCTCGTATACTGTCGGTAAAAGCTTCTTAGAGACAATAGTCTAACAATACATATTATATTAATTATCAAAATAGTAAAGTCGCCTTGCATTATTCACAAAAAATATAAAGAATAGATAATTAAAAATTGTAGAAATTATTTAAAACACTAAATTAAGATTATTATATAATACATATAGATGATTTAATTTATATATCATATAAAAAATTAGGCCATTATATAAGCGTCATCACATTGAAAATTAGACACTATCATCTCTAAGTTAATTAAGGAGAGGGGGAAAACTTACACATGTTTTATAGTGTCTAATTTTCAATGTGATGACGCTTATATAATGGCCTAATTTTTTGATATACAGTTAATATAGATGATATAAATATCCTCAAATCAGTATATCAAGCTGCGGATTTGCTGCCGAAATGCTGCTGATCGAAATCAAAATGACTGGCAAATCAGTTCATCTTTGAGAGAGTAAAAATCGGAGGAAAAACGTGTTCAAAAGATGTTCTCAGAAAATTTTTGGAAAATTGTTTCATTATAATTTGTAATTTCTCTATCTACAAATTTTTATCGATTAATAACGCCAGAATATGCCATATGCAGTTAATGCAGGTAAAAATGATTGAAACCGACGGATGGTACTGATGGATTTGTGAAACGAAACATTGTGCTGCTGGAGGAAAATAGAGGTGATCGATAGAACTAATTTTATTTTTATGCTTCTATTTAACTTCGCATTTTGCGCTAATGCGGCTATTTCATATTGTGTTTGCATGTTATAATTATATGTTTTTAAAGATTTGATTTATATATTTAAAAGATTGAACAATTACAATTTTTATGATTTTACTTGAAATATCTTGAAATCTTTTTAGGTAATATAAATTATAATAGAAACTCTTATGATTTTATTTTTTACATATTGAACTTTATTATTATATAATAGTTGCACGTAAATATATAAGCTTTTAAAAAATATACGAAATATGTACTAATAATATTTTCATATTAATATAACTATTAATATAATGTAATTATATATATATTATAATAAAAATATGTAAATCGTTACATATTTAATTATATTAATTTTTAATATAAAAAAATAGATCGATAATAAGAAGAAGATATCTTAAAGAATATTTAATATTTTTCTGAAAGATTATATCTATTAAAGGACGATGTCTCTGAGATTTGGATTTTCTTATAGATATATATATTCTTTCTCCAACTCCATTCTTGTCTAATCATAAGAATGTAAGAAAATGTAATATTTTCAGAATTTATTAATAATAGATAAGATATCTATATAAATGATAATTAATAAAGCTTTAAAAAAGAACTGAAATCAATAAATTCATGGTTTATAAAAGCTAAGATGATAAGTTGATGATGATAAGCTAATGTAAGTTAGATTTATATAAATTGACGCATATAATAATATTAAAACTAGTATTTTTTTAAATTACATATTCATTATTTTTCCTCATTCTACTAAAATTGTGAAATAAACGTTTGAAAATTCTTTTATCTTAAAAAGCTTGAAAAATGGAAAATTTATGTTATATTAGATATGTTTAATTAGGTGTAGTAAAAAGAAATCCATTATTTTTCCATTCAATTTCATGCAAAAATAATGGATTTCTTTTTTACTACACCTAATATTAATTGTGACATTGAAAAGTGTAAAGATGAAATCACACGATGCTCGATTTCTTGAATGATAACCATGCACATATGCATGCTGCTATGCTTGCTTCGATGCATACAGTCTGACGATTGATAAATAACTATGAAATTAGCAATTATTTCTTTTGATTGGTGAATGCAAGGAAATAAGCTATGAAGTAATCCATAATAAATCATGTATTATAATAAAAATCATGTATATGCAGCATGCATATGTGCAGCACTCAATGTATGAACGAATTCTAGCATACATCAGAGCAGGCATGGTTGTATGTATACTATCATTCATAGAAATCGAGCATTGTGTGATTCTATCTTAATGTTACTCATCTATTCGCTTAAATATGTATCGTATCAATCAGCAAAAAAATATGAAAAAATAGGATAAACAGATCAAAAAGGATAATTAGCAGAAACATTTGTACTGTTTGTCAGTGTGACGTCAATTATATATACCATCATCGATAATATCCCAACGAGCGACTCTCTCCAACGACAGTCTTAATCCTACCTTCGCCAAACGAACACGCACGTTCTTCGGCACTCACGAAACCACACGGTATACCCATCATTATATCAACTTCACAGTCCATTGTCTAAAGATTAGTGAGCTATTATTGGTACCGTAATTCTCATAATCTGTCAATAACTCTTCATTATTATGACACTTTATTTAAATCAAATAAGATGCGTTAGTACACTGCAAATTTAGAAATATTACTTGTGTGTGTGTGTGTGTGTGTGTGTGTGTATGTGTGTGTGTGAAAGAGAGAGAGAGAGAGAGAGTGTGTGTGTATTTAAAAAATGCTAAATTAAAGAAAACATTAATCTTTTTTAAAGGAATTGTAACAACAACAATTTTCTTAAGTTTTAAAATTATAAGAATTTACAATGTGCATACATTTTAAAGCTTTGGTAGAAAAAAATCAATTTAAAATATTGCAGATATTAAATTTAAATTTACGTTTATAAATTTATATCAATTGAATTTTTTTTATATTAATCTATCATTTTAGTGATTCTTAATTATGTTATCTTGAAACCAATGTAACGTTTGACATTTATAATTACAGATTGATCTCGTTGTATTTTGTTTCTCTTTCATCATTGATCTTGAAATTTTTTTTCTTTACATAACACTATTTTGCATTTACGGTGTGAAACTAGTTTCCTTAACGCGTCGTGCTTTGCCTAGTCGCAACTAATAAGTTAAGTCAATTTCTCAGATGTATAAGTACACATAATTTCACTTCTTTCATAATCATGTTCTCGACCATGAATTAAATTTAACGCAAACGCCGTTCGGAACTAATACTAAAATTATAGGTCCCATATGCTAGTGGTAATTGAATAATCAGCGTGCGCGCATCACAAGTATATAAGAGATATAATACAGGCCTAACGTAAGAGGAAAAAGAAGCGTGTAAACACGATCATTTCTACATTTCGAAATTTTTTTCCTATAAATATTTTATGTATTGTATTTACCTATCTATTCATGTACACATTACAAGCAATCAATTACAGTTTATTTTCTCTTGTATCAATAATTCAAAGATAAAACATTATTATGAACTTTTAATATACAAATTGCTAATGTTAAAAAGAATGATATAAATCTAAATTTTATCATTATGAAATCGGATATTGTTGTATCACAGATAAAAGAAACTTTTTTTTTACAAAAAATTATTTACAAAATTCAAGGCTAATTATATAATGTATTTTATTATGTGTCATAGCTGTTTTAATGTAACTAAATGCAATAGAAATTTTTATATAATAAATTAATTAATAAATTAATAAATGTAATATTATTTTTCAAACTTAATTATAATACAGTTATTTAGATTCATGGATTCTTATTTATATTTACATTTTTATTTATATGTCTGCAATTTAGAAATTTTTTGTCTCATTTATTTGCACTTTGTAATTAATATTACATTGATTAATATTACACTGTCTACAGAAATCGTTGCGAAATTTCTTAGAGAAGAAAACGTTAAAAATGAGAGAATGTCGAAATAATATATTCATCCAACTGGGCCTTATTTGCATCTTCGTGTTTAATGTGGTCTGCGGTAACCCACCACCAATTGCAAAAACGTCGAATGGTACGTTATATGGAACAACAATGCCCACTCGACTTGGAAGAAGTATTTATGCATTTCTGGGAATTCCCTATGCTGCACCGCCACTTCAGAAACTCAGATTCAAGGTAAATTTATTCTATTTCTTAAACGCAAGGTTAAGTGATTCCATCGAATTTGATTAAATTATAATCAAAATTCAGAATTTAAGTTTAAACATTTATGTTTATACGCAGGTGAGAAATAAATTATATTTCTGAAATAATCGACTAAAATCTGTAGACATATTTATAGCCAATTCAAAGTATACATATTTTTCATGAGTAAATATCTGCTTAAAATATTCTAACAGATAAATGTACTTGAGAATTTATTTTTGAAAGAAAATATATGCAATATAAATAAAAAAATAAGTTACTTATTTTAATAGCATAAAAGTGATAGCAATAAACTTGTGTGAGCCGATCACAGCTAAGTTTATTTATAGGTTACGGTTACGGTTTACGATTTAGTAAAAAATATGAAATTAAAATCCGAAGGTAATTAATTAAATTTGCCTATAGTGTCCTTAATGATGTCTAATGGATTACACATCTCGTGTAATCACTTAAAAAGTTGCGTCAGAGACTTTCGCTGCAATTAGTATGCAACAATCACGCATCGTAATAGCAAAAATGTTCTTTTCCTTTAGAGTTTACGCATCGTATGTAGCTTTTTTTTCCACGCAATTACGCGCCGTCGCTGTTGCAACTAATTTGAACCGACATTTGCCGACATTCCGTTTTCCTAAGTTAATTCTGAGATTGCACATGACATACTTTGTGTTCTTGTTTCGCGGAAGTGAAAAAACTGCGTTACAATCGAATAAACATTATAATTCTTTCCGAGCACGAATTCGCTATAAAGAAAAGAACATCAGCCTCGAATTCTATCATCAGAATTATAAATACAGGATGCCACAAAATCACATTTTATTAACCGCTTTGTATTCTCATGTCGTTCTGTTGTTGCGAATGCATTTTGTGCATTGTTTATAGCTTTGCATGTGTTGCTTATATTATTAGAATGTAATTTTGTATTGTAACATATAAAGTAGAAATTTTTAATTGTAATATGTAAAGTTTTGATTTAAATTGTATTTTTTGAAGATAATAATAAATAAATGATAGATTCAAATTTATTGACAAGGTAATCTAAGCATGCCTATATTTTATCAAATATTTATTATTTACAATTGGCAGACTGTTTGAAAATATTTGTAAAAGTAAATAAAAACTCATATTCAAGTTTGAAAGTTCTTTTGACACGAATCTTATCATATTAAAAAAAAATGTTTTGAAAATTATTTTGCAATATACTTAAGATAATTTTTGTTTATCGCAAGCAGTTCAATATTAAACTTTTCTATCGGATAAAATGCAGAATAGTGTCACCACAGAATCATCTTGTATTTAATTAAAAGGCAAAAATGAAGAAACATAATACAATAATTTAATTAAAATTTAATATTAAATAGTAAAGAAAATTAGTATAATTATGACTAAGAAAGTGGTAAAGTTGCTCAGTAAAGTTGGATACATTTCGCAATATATCAAGAAATTATGATGCGGAACTAATAATCGTTGGAATTTAATTTTCAATTCAAGCGAAACGTATCGTAGAAATCATGTTAATCATATTTTGCTTATGTTAGATATTCTGCTGGTCAACTGCGTTTTATTTAACGAGAAATGTTTTTTATCTGATCTATCTATTTCATAATATCATCTATAATCAATGATGTATAATATTATCTAATTTTGTAATTTTGTTATTTATGCAGTTTGATTTATTGTTGATATAAATTGATGTAAAATTAACATATCACAAGTGATGATGGAAATAAAATAAAATTACGTCAATCAATTTAAATTTACTGCTTAATAATCTTTGCTTTATAGTTTGAACGTGGAATGTCTATTTTCATTTTAACACAGTATATGCCGGTACTCTTCGTCCAAATGTAGAATCTTATTTATCGTTAGATTAATATTTTATTTGAGTTAAAAATTGTGATAGCATTGTATAAAAAATTACTATATATATGTGTGATTGCTTTTCCGGTGTAAAAATATACACTATATGACTGCATATAAAAATTACATGGTTTAGCCATTGAATAGCAAAATATTTAATGTAAGCAAAATATTAACATGATTGCATTCCTGCAATACGTCTCGCTTGAATTAAATTCCAACGATTATTAGTTCCACATCATGATTTTTTGATATATGATGATATTCTTGATATTGCAAAGTATCATAAAGAGCAATTTTATCATTTTCTCAGTTATCATAATTATACTAATTTTCTTTATTATTATACATTAAATTTTAATTAAATTATCGTATATTTTACATGGAAAATTAATCATACATGTAGTAAATACATTATAAGTTTTAACTTTTTAGATCTGCAGTGAGATGATGAAGATACATTAAAACGGAAATTTAAGAAATTTTTCATATCGTTTTCTTTCAAATCAATTCAACGCTAAAATTTATCAAATTGGAAATGATTTCAAATTAATTATACAGAGCAAATTTAAATTTAGCAAACAGATTCACTCACCAATCGCTGCGAAGCTATATTCTGTATTTATTCTGATTTATTTCGATTTATTCTTCTCGATGTTCACAATGATTTGAT
>Ga0157364_1002681_pt1 | contig 16813 bp, 5 predicted proteins | sample AttsexASBM2_FD_111476 | JGI IMG/M metagenome (GOLD analysis project Ga0157364, IMG submission 111476) | Fungus gardens microbial communities from leaf cutter ant in Ribeirão Preto, State of São Paulo, Brazil - Atta sexdens ASBM2 | ecosystem: Host-associated > Fungi > Mycelium > Unclassified ... | reverse complement strand
ATTAGGTTAGTGTACAACAATTTTAATGTACACTGACAATGAATGCGCATCAGTTCTATCAGCGAAAAATGCTATAAATTTAAGGCCCGGTTGCATCAACATTATTTTTAAGCGAAACTTAAATTCTCTCTATTTTTTAAAACCAAAAAGAGACAGGAACAAAAAGAGTTTTAAGCCTCGCTTAAAATTAGAGTAACGTTGGTGCAACCGAAAAGATTTTAATTTAAGGGGATTTTTAAACGAAGCTCGAACTCTGACGAAATTACCAGAAGTTTCTGTTTTTCAAGCACATCGGCATGTCTTTATGTATTACCACATCAATATCTCGTGTTATCTATATGATACACGCATATCGTGTAAATTTTCGTATAACAATTCATCGCGATAAAGCATCTAAATCTAATTCTAAGAACCCGACGTTATTTATTTGTGCAAACTACATATTTATGGATTACTATTTCGTAAATACAGGTTGCAAAACTTTTGTATCAAGCAAATATTGTCACGACTCGACAGACGCTATATTACACTAAGAAATGATAAAAAATATATCAATTTCAAAATTTTTAATCGTTCTCGGCATAAACTCCATCTCACAAACACATATTAATGCGTATACTTTAATCTTGGAAAAGGATTTTTGAATCTGTGAAAGAAAAAAAGTATTTGTTATACAAAAATTATATGATTTATGCCCGTTTCCACTAATGTAGATTAACTTTAATCTCAGTTCAATTTACTCTTCGTCTTTTTCTAGTTCTAAAGATTAGAAAAAGACGAAAAGTGAACCGAGATTAAAGTTAATCTACATTGGTGAAAATGGACATTAGTCAGTAATACAGACGGCTTTAGGATTCTCTTAAATATATATATATATAAATTATATATACATATATTTCTTTAGATTTTTATCAAATTTCTTGATTGTGCGAACTTGGAGACATTTCTAACCGGTTTTACAGTCCACCGGAACTAGTCCAGTCTACGTTACTGGATCCTGGCGCCGTGTCGTCGCCCTGTCCAATTACTTGCTCTCTTGTTTCTTTCCGCACTCGGAAACGCCACTCAGGCCAATCCCAGTCCCTTCAGCCCTTTTCGCACGAGAGGCAACGCTCGGCGGATCGTTCGTTTCCGATAAAAGCGCGGTGAGAGCACGTGGAAGCGACATAACATATACCAAGCTACTATCCACGAAAGCAGTCCGCGCATATTTAATGATGACTCAGCGTTGCGATCGATGCTTCCGCAATCATTTACTATCCTTCTTTCATATTTCATTCACTTTTTTTCCTCCCCGATAACTTCTGCGTCGACCACGATGACTGGCGAATTCAGGTTTGTTAAATGACGAGTTGATCTAAAAGCACCTTGGAATCGTGTATATAAACTCTTCTGACTCACAAACCGCAACAATCTCCTATCCGGATAGATGATGCGGCTACTAAAAATCTTCCGACGCGAATAGTTTCATCACTGTTTCGCGTGGCTTCATTATAAGCATATACTTTATTATATATCGACCTGTACAAAGAATTAAACGGATAAAGGACTTGCGTCACTTCGACTTCGCGTGAATTTTCATGTGAAGGTCGGAAAGTTGACAAAACTATTTTCCATGAATTTTACAAAAACTTATTTGAGTGCCATCAATATTTTAATCCGTTTTAATTTCATTACTAATATTGAATCTAGATTATCGAATCAATTATATATTGGTATAATAATTACATATATATCGAGTACTAATTAACGTACATATTAATAATGATGAATATTAATAGTTTTACATTAAATATTCAATTTATGCATGATTCTTAAAGCGAACTAGAACAAAGAATAATTATGTAATATTAAATTTGATTCAGTTATTAAATTTGTATTTCTATTTCAACACCCATTATATGTTTAATATTGTTGGATATTAATCTTGTGAACAGAACTTGTTTCTCCATTGCGCAAAAGCAAACGTGTCGACGTGTCTAATTTCCTCTAACCTTCACTTCTAAATCGATGATTCACGTGACATCTCTGTCGAATAAGAAAATTAATGTCGCAACGGCGAACTTAGAGGACTGCCGAAAAATACTCTTTTCCCAACAATGAAGAAGGAGCTCAAGAAGGTAACGAACGAGCGTTTTAGAACTTTAAATGAGATTCCCTTGATGAGATTCCTTCGACTTGTTAAAAACGTCGCGCGGGGGTCAAGTGGCCCTTCAATCATCAATCTTGCTTTCGGACTTCCATCAAGTCGTTCAGTCTAAAAGTGACCGTCAAATTCAGGTCATGTTCACCCATCGCTCTTAATTTCGTATACTTCTTGCGTTTCGTTCTCCCTCTAAAAAGTCCCTCTAGGAATCGTCTCCGGGTCCACTTAGCGATCGTCGAACCTGATTTCGGTCTCCTATTCTCTATTCTTTCCCGCGTAAACAGTTATACAATTATACGAGTGGGGCGCGATTTTTACGAGCGTTACTTAAAAGTACGGAGAGCGTCGTTTCGCCGGCACAAGGAGTCCCGTTGTTCGCCCCGAACGAAGGAGCTTTCTTACGTGAGTAGAAAGACTTTCAGTCTCTGTGCCAGAGTGTGTGTGTGCATGTTTCAGGGAGGAATTTTTTCGTGAGTTTTCTCAAGCACCGACAATGACGGGTTAATTAATGAACTCCCGACATCGTGGCTCCCCTTCCACCTCTTGCTCTTCGAAAATGATGAATATACCGTTGGAAAATGAAACCTCGACGCTACACTATATTTCACGCGTGTATGAAAAACTCAACGACTACTGTAAGCACGAGAATCGATAAAACATAGCGTCGTAATACGATTTCTATGAAAAACGAGCATTTATTCGCGCAATAAATAGCTTTGCAATTACGTAATTAGCACGTTCGATTTTTGCTCGTTTGAAAAGTACGCAAGCGGAGCGGAGTTCAAAATGTCAGATATTTTTCGATATTAATCACCGTCGAATAATTTTGCGTTTTACAAAATCACTTCAATCTTCGTGAGATTATATTAATGTTCAAAGCAATGACGATGTCGTATTGTGGACCTACATATAATAACTGCTGGCAAAATGAAATTAATAAATAATTATGCAATTCGCAGCCTACGATTTTACCGAACGAATGCTTTTATTGCAATTATTTCCTTTTTCCCAAAATTATTATTACAATAGCTTTTAGTTTAATATGTACATTAAATGCATTAAAATTAATAGAAAAAAAATGAATTTCAATACATTTGCTGTAATTTTTATTTATAGATTTCAATTTTTTTGAATTTTATATTTTAATTTTGTTCTTTTCTTGTTTGACGTTTTTAAATATTTTGTTTATTTTATTTTCAAATATAATACATATACACAATATTGCATTAAATGTGTATATATTATAATATGTATTATATAGTTGTTCTGAAACTCTTTATGTGCGGCATAAATCATATGAAATCAGTTTAGATTCATCCAATCCAATTACGAATTCGGACATCTCGATGATTTCGCGCTTGATCGCTGTGTGGATCGCGAATCTTGCATGGCAACTGTGTGTTAGCACAAGCTTGCTACAATTTCGTCGTGTAGACAATGACAACGACGTGGACAACGACGAGGATGACACTTAACCTTTGGAAGAAGTCGTCTCGGGAATTGAGTAGACCCTAATGATTAGTCACCGCTGGACGACTCTTGAGAGGTCCTGGTCTTATTGACGACATTAAACGTGCTGAGTAGGAATGCATTTGACCCAGGAAGGCACGTTAGTTAATTTCGTTGTCTGTTGATGATTAGTTAGGAACAAGACAACTTACCAATCTCTCGATTGTTTTAATATATATCGAGAGATTTCGAAATCTCTGCATGGGAAACAAAATTTGATTACATACCTAATATACGAATCTTTTAATTAGGATCTATCCTATATTAAATCAATTATTGTTCAATCGACATTAATTTGTACATTTTTTCCGTTGGTAATTTCCGATGAAAATAACTGTATCTTTTCCAGTAACAAATATTTGAACTAAAGAAAAATGCGATAGGTAAAGAGATAGAGAAAAAAAGAAAACATGGAATATATACAAGGAATATATGCAAAATATTTAGGTTGCTGTGAATAAATCTTTTCAAAGATTAATTTATGAGATTCCAAGTTTACATAGTAAAACTTTGAATCCATCCTTCGTAATACATGTTACGTATCTTGATTAGATGTAGATACCTCGCGCACGAGTCGCATTATCCATCTCATCCCTCTTTTCCGTATTCGAAGAAATACAACTTGAAATTGCCGTGACAGCTGGTATATGCTTTACATCATTTCAAAGCTACACTTCTATTTCCAGGCTACGTGCCTGTTATGGTAAATCAAAGTTGCATTTTGTAAAATCTCTCGATATGCTGAATATACCTTGTTGGATACGTTACCTTAATTTCTTGAATTCTTCAACGAACTTGCGATCTGATTTTTCTTTCGTAGAATTTAATCAACTTTGCTTTTTTATAATATTTAATATTTCAAGATAATGCGTTACATACCTAATTTCTTTAGTTTTATTAAAATACATTTTGATTTTTACACTTGCAATTTGTTGAAGAATTTTTGTAATTTATTAACATTAAATGTTCCTGTTAGAATTAGAATTTTATTCGTTTTGTCATGTTATTATCGTTTAAATAAACAGTTAATTTCAAATTGTATCTAGTATAATATTGAGAATGACCCAATTGGGAGTGAAACGTTTGTTTTTTTAATTAACACAGCATTAAGATCTGACTTGGCTAGCCTTATATTTATTTTTTAATTTAATATTTCGATTCTGAATGCCAAACCAAGATTTTCTTAAGAGGAAGATAATTTAATTATTCATTTTTCTTATAATTTCTTAATTCTCTTCTTTCTTATCCACGTTCCTGAAAACGTTTCTTTCGTTTAATGAAAGCGCTGCGCTTTATTCTGACGGTTCCTTGTATAATGTATAATCCTAGCGGCTTCTATTACTCCAAATAATTGTCTACGTATTTGAGTCTGGAGAATTCGCGAGACGAATGTTGAGGGTGGATGCACTCTGCGGATGCCATCAGCCGGGTGTCGGTGCATGCCACAACGGCGGAGTCTCCTTTTTCTGGACACGACTCGTTTGTCGGTGCTGGGCCGAGATCGCATTTATACACACAAAACAGAAGCGAGGTGCCCCGCGCGTGATTTCGTCCGGTGACCCGATGCAGCAAGCTGCTCTTGGAATAAGTTTCGGCTAAATATAGATCTTTACAAAAATAGCCTCTCTCCACCGATAGAGACGGGGTTGACGACTAGCCCGGTCTACGAGAACTCTGGTAGGAGGAGAAGAAGAAGAAGAAGAACAGGAGGAAGAAGACGAGGAAGACTCCACGAATTAGTTAATAGAAATTGTTTTTCAGCACAATTAACTTATAGGAATGTGCCGAATTACATCTTCGAATAAATTCGATTATACTCTTGAATCTCCCAAGTACATCAACCCATACTATGCAGAACAATTTCTTAATCGATAAGATTTAAATCTAACTTCTAAAGATTCTTTAACAATACTTTTAAGATACTTCACGAATGTGAAAGTAGTTTACCGATATCTTGAACAAAAGACTGTTATTCCATTCTTCCAGGGAGGGGTAGAGACTACAGTCAGCTTTCCGATTGCAATAATCCAGCAGTTCTGCTGCTGGGTTTGCAATCGCATCGCGAAACCCTGATCTCTTTATCGCGATCGAATTTATCTCACGTTATTCCGTTCCACGTTTTACATAATCGTTCCAGACGAACGCGCCGGAATCTGGTTATAGGCTCGTAAATATTTCATGTCGTATTATCGGGGTCGATTCTGATTGAGTTCATTTAAATCTCGGAAAGTGTGCGCAAATCGAAAATAGGAATTAATGATGTGTGCCATTACTCTCCTGTTATCGTAAAGTTAATCAGATATTATCGCTTGTGCGTATAGCAACGGATTGACGTGAATTTGCAAAATGCCAGCGCGCTTAATTACATTTTCATAAAATGAGTTACGTTCCCCCGATTTTGTACATATTTGATGGATAACGGCTGAGCCAAATGAAATGCGGTGCTAATTTAACTTTGACCTATTAACACTCCATATTGCAAAGATAATCATCATAAATCTCTTCTTCTGCTGCATCCGAAACTAATGAAGATATTTCGACAGGTTAATCGCAACGCTTCCAATTAAAATTTCATTATCTCTTGCACTTCTATGTATGATCAATCACGTTTTACTTTATCTGGAAAAATCTGAATTTTTTTACCTTTAAAAATCAGGAATTTTTGTGAAATTTTATAAGCACATAGGGAAATTTTAATTTTAGATTTAAATTCTGTCTCTTTCTGAAAACATTGTTTCTTTGATCATTCTTTCTTGATAACGTAAAATTTTGACAATCGATTAGTATTAAAAATGATATTCATATATTTTTATATGTCTTACAAGTTTTTATTAAAAAATTAGAGTGACAATAGAAGACAATACTATATTGTAGTGAACCGCGTCCTTATATTATTCTATAGATTTCGCTCCAATTGTAGAAAATAATAGATATAGTTTTCTCCCTTGCCTTCTAATCATTTTAGTTTGTTCCCATGTTGCTTACATTCTGTTTATTTCACAGTTGCGTTAAAAACTTCTCTAACTTGAAGTTTTGAAAAATATCTGAAAAATCCGAGAAAATTCTCAGGGAATTTTTTTTTACAAAAATTTTAGTAAACCTTCTGAATTTACATTATATTAAAAAATTATCAAACTTTTACTACGTTTTACTTTTTAACGTTTAGAAGTTTTATACAAGTTTAAATTATATTTTCATCGTTACGTAGTGATGTATTCGAATGCAAACTGTGACATGCAAATTTCCTTGCAAGTTTTATTCCTCGCGGAAGTTTTTCCCTCTTTTTCCATGGATTTTACGCCTCGTGAAGATTGAGTACGTATATCACGCGGGTGCGTGCGTGTGTTTCGCCAACGTTGACGGAATAAAGATGACGGGATTTCCGGTGGTCGGGTGCATCCGATACGATGCGACGTTGGCTCCGCATCGTCGGCGAGTCCCGCGAACACGAGGCATAAGGCATAAGGCTATTCATGAATCTAATCGGGTCGTCATGATAACTCAGTTTACATAGAGCCCCTCGTTTATACTCGGTCTAATTAAACCGACGGGAGGAAAGTCCGTTGCGTATATATCTGACAGTAATTTAGATCGCCGTTGAAATGACAATACTGCGTGATTAAATAAAGTTTATTAATTTTGTGTGTACAGTTACGTAATATATATTATATTGTTATATATATTATAATATAATAATATATAATATATTAAATATATGTAATTACTTCATATAGATTTAGTTATGTAATTATATATTATATAGCTCATAATGATGATTGATTGATAATGAAAATGTATGTACAATCGTGGAAAGATTAATCGAATTAATCTGGCTAGCGTAATTCAATTATATCTCTCGTATTGACTGGAATTAAAACTAAGAGATTCTTGTGCGAGAGTCAAGTAGTTTAATTTAATTGAAAGAGACTGTAATTAGGCTGAGATGTGTTCTAACTAGGTGCGCGGATGCAGAATCCAAAAAGTGTAAGTGTTTAAACACTAACGGAAGTAATTTCATTGAATCATTTTAATTTTATTGAGTTTCTTTCTTCTTCCTCGCTCTTTTTCTTTCTTTGTCTCTCTCTCTGTCTTTCGGAGCTTTAAAGTTAAAATACCTACTTAGTACTTAAATGAAAGACATATTTAAAATGGAAAGATTTAAAAAAATATTTTGTAAACGACAAAATTACCTAATCCTACTATGCTAAAAAATATTAAATATTCTGATATAAATTGTATACAGAACATTACATAAAATTTCGGAAATAAGATATATTATTTATATTTTTAAAAAAAGAATTATAAATTTACTGATATAAGTTATAATTAAATTTTTATTATTCAATTTTAGATAGACCCTGAAAAAAACAGAATACAATACTGAGTCGCCAATTTTAGTAATAATCGTTTATCAAAGTTTTCTAGTAAATCATTTTTCGCTCCTTTGCTATCTCTAATTATTGCATTTATCTGTACCTATTATTTCTTGTGCATCTGCATATCAGATAAGAAACGCTATTTAATCTCGTTTTTAATGCTCTTTTCCGTTCTCTCACTTGTATCAAGTTAATGACGTCCGACAATGCGAGCCAGACAACAATACCGGCCACTCTACCCTTTTTCTCTTCATCGTTCTAGCACGATGAATTTCAATATCAGCATCCATTATGAAATGAAAGCTTTGAGGCAATAACATACGAAGCAATAATGTATTAAGGATGAAGTTGACCCTTGACGTTTATTTGTAAAATTTTTTCGCTGTATTAACACGAAATGTCGCGTTCTTTCAAACGCATATATATCTATATATTTAAAAAAATTATATATTTTCATATGACAATATAAATTACGAGATTATATTATTTAAATTTTATATTGTAATCATATATAAAAACGATTCTTAAATTGTTAGATCTATTGTAAAAATAAATAAAAAAATTAGTTTTCTTTAGAAGTAATTAAGTCACAATTAATTCAATTAAATAAGAATTGAAATCAGAAACGCGGGATCTGGTTTGATCTCATTAATTATTTTCTCATTATTCCTTATTTCTCATTAATCCTTTCTGTTATTATTCTCTTATTCCTTGATTGATGTGACAATCGTGGCAGTATCATCAGACAGAAGTTCAATCTCTTTCCGCAAAAAAAATTGGGTTTGCTACTGAATTAATGGTAATATCGCTGGAATCCAATTAAATTACTGCCACGCATGAAATGAATTCGGTCGATAGAACGTCACAACAAATGCGTCATCTAAATTAGTGCGACTTAATTACTGTTGTTTTTCTGTGTACGATTTGTAATTTCTACGACATATGCTACATTTATATAATTTCCAATTTCATTGGATTTCCGTACATTTTTGTAAACAAGGTAATATTTGCTTATCTAAATTAAATTGTGTTTTTCAAAATTATGATCCTGACAGAATACGAGCTGACAATAACATTATATCAATGTTATAATTTACTGTTTAACAATTACTGTTCAACAATTACTGTATATATTACGTATAATATATGTTATACATAATAGTTATATTGTTGAACGGTAAATTATAATATTGGTATAATGTTATTGTTAGCGCATATGTTAATGTATATTGTTAGCATACATATAAGTTATATTACATTTATATTATTGAGTGAAAAATGATTATATATTAATACTAATTTGTGTTACGTGAGGCGTTAAATGTTATAAAATATATCATAAATTATGATAGTGTACAATTTGTCACGATTATATTTTGGGTTTTAAATCTCATTTGTTTAGATTTTAAGTAGATCTATTTCTCTTCTTATTATAATTGAATTTATATTACATATTTTATTTTGTGTTTATGTACGTATTATAATGTATCTTTGCTATAATTTTTCTCCTGACCTTATTTACTTGAGCTTAACTTATCCCTCACAAAAGTTCGTGATTCAGGACAACGAAAATAGACACGTGGTCTGTTTTTATCTAAGAATAAATTGTCTATTATTACGACAGAAAAGACAAGCGTGACACAGTGAAATATGTGATTCTTTCTTTTCTGAAAAAAATGGTGATGTGTCGGTTTTTATTTATTAATAAAAGTTGCACGTTTAAATTTCACATAAAATAAACTGACTTTCGTAACAACCGAACTGTGCAGATGTCTCGTCACCAAAATGGTGACATTAATTCCCGGGTATACCGAAAAAAGATTTAATTGCCGAAAGCTTAAAATTTGCTGCTACCGTCGTTAAACTGCGAGACCCGAGTCCGAATCCGGTGTACGGAAATGCAGGTACCTGTGCGAGTCGAATTTATAGCAGAATTTCCGGTCGAAGTACGAGTATGAATCATTTTCTTACGAAAACTCGTAACGTCCGTTCTCATTGAATCAGTCAGTGTTTCATGTAGAAATTCTTTCTCTATTTTTAGCGAGTTGTTCTTTCATAACATTTAAAGGAAATGTGTAAAGACAACTTTTTAAATCGTTGAACAATAAGAGACTAGGCATAAAAATACAACAGAGAATACAAGAATATACAAAATACAGGCATATAATATTTTTTCAAATATTTTATCTGTTGATTTTATTAAATTAAATAAGTAACTTTAAATAAACTTTATTATATTTAACAATATTATATATTATATATTGAATAATATTTTTAAATACTTCTATATACTCTAAATATTTTTTTGATATATAATATTCTATAGTAATTCATTTTACATAACTAATTTTTAACTATATTTATGCTTTTTTGTTTGCCTCAAAATTTTATCAAATCAAGAGTGCAGCTGATTGGAGGATTATAGTCCAAATATATCATGTGAGATTTCGGCGCGGATTTGCACGCACGCACAAATGTCCACCCACGCTGCGATTGTTCACTCGCATTTTGCGATAAGTTCACGATTCGCGAATTCTCGACAACAACGGTTTAACGAACTGACGGTTACGTGACGCCAGGTCGACAACTTTGCTGCTTGAGCGCCATTCGCAAAAAATTGAACAAATCATACTTCGCTGGAAACGAGAATCTGAAATAGATATGCGAGAAATTGTGGAGGGTAATAATTAGAACTGATTGAACAATTGAAATAATTAGCATTAAAATATTACATTAATTATTATCAATTTGATTTTGTTTATTTTATTTTATCTTATTTCGAATTTTTAAATATATGATTAACTCGATTTATACGTACAGTGATTTAATACTAGCGTGAATTTATACGAGATTTATTTTTTTGACAATTTTAATCTAATAAACGAACAGCAAGCATGAGAATAACGTGGGCGAATTTCATTCGATCGTGAATAGAGCTGAATCAGCGGCCCCTATTTTTACAGTTTCACGACGTGTATATGCAAATGCATATATCACATTTAATTGAAATCGCAGATGGCAAACTATTCTTTCAAAATTAATAGAAATTTAAATAATCAAGCAAAAGCAAGCGAAATTAAATTTGATTTAACGTTGTATTAATTTGAATGTGTATTACATGTTACACGTATATCTGCCTTTCGTAATATCTCTTTCTTTGAACCTCGATCAGCTTAATTATGTCCGTATCTTGTATGTCATCTTATTCAAACATAGTATAGGGAACCAACGACTGTCTTTGACACTTTTCACCGGTATAACTACTCCTTTGTTGTATAACTACGATGAAATGTCGCGTGTCGCGAGCGCAAGGCTTTCGTGCCGACATCGCAAAGTACCGTGAACAATTAATCTTCGTCCCTCGTAATCTTCACTACGACCACTAAAGGCAGTCTATAAATGAAAAGAGCTATCGTGCGTTCTCACTTGAGATCAGTTATATCCAACTCTTCGAATCCGAAATGTATAAGTCCCCTTTTCAGAATAAGAATAACGGAAACAAGTATCTAAAATTGAAAAGTAAATATATGTAGGAAATAAAAGTAAAAAGACCTCTCGAATAATGAATAAATATATTTAACAGTAAGAATTATACCGATTATACGTCACACTATGTAAGGGAATATTACTATTATTAGAGAGTATTATTTTCGAGTATTTTAGAGAAAGTTGAAATGCTTTCGAGTTCTCATTGTCACGAATAAGGAACGGCTTACGTCGATTCTGTTATGTGCTTTAAGGCGCCGCTGTGCTGTGCCAGTTCGCAATAGTTCCGGATTGGTTTGGCGGCGTTGAGTTTACGTCTTGAAAGGGGTTTATCGTTTCTATGCTATGACGCGCTATATTTTCTCATAACGTCGCCGGCTGCGCCTCGAAGAAAAGATCGCCGGCTTTTATGAGGTAATCGCTTAACTGTTAGCTTATTTTCCCGACATACACAACGTGTACAAAGGCGTATATACAACTTGACGATAAAGTCATGATAATAATATGACATGTTATGCCTCGGGACTGAATACCATTTCAATCGGAGCGACAGTATATGTTGGAATTGTTGGAAACGTAATATTAAAAAAAAAGATAACTTACTTGTTTGTAATTTTATTGATATATTTTTAAAAACTTGTAAGTACATATTATCTATTATTATTCTAAAATGCTAACATAATTATTCTACATTATTTTATGTTCATTGTATGTTTCTAATTATTGCAAATTAATTGCAAAGTTAATATAAATTTAAAAGGAGTTGCTTAATTTGAAAGTGTTCTTTAAAAGTTATATTCTTTGTGATAAGCAATAAAAGAAATATTTTAATTGTCTATTTCTTGGAAGCTAAAGTGTAAATTAATATATCAATTTTGATAGAGAACGCGGTCTGTTCGGTTATAGCTTGGACAGTATGACGCCGTCTGAATTACGCGTGACATGATTGTCAGAAACAAGCATTAAACTAATTTCGTATATGTGTGAGTACGGAGAGCATCGATTAAATCATACGTCTGTAGAAAGCTGAGTATTTTCGCTAGAGTTCTATTCTGTTCTATTTTACATATGTACTGTCGGAGTACTGAATTCCTGATTTAATAGATTCATTTGCTATTATTTGTGTATACTGAAATATAATAAATTTCAACATCCTTTAACTTGATATTTTATAAATTGTAATAAAATTCAATCCAATTAATTACACATATATATATATATATCATTATATAAATTCTTAATTGAAATATTATGTCGAGATTCTTTCTTAACAAATTTAATAATTTGTTTATAATATTCTACTTAAAAATCAGTTAAGGTTTTTTTTTTTTTAGAACTGGCATGAGAGATTTAAAAAAGGAAGAAATATTTTATTTTATTTGCACAAAAATTTTATTGTAGGAAAGGTGAAAATTTTTTTGGGAAACAGTGTATAATTGTTTTACAAAATTTATAATATCAATTAATTATTTTTACATGTAATAAAAAGAAAGAAGAAATGTTCGTCAGTCGTTATGAGAGAGAAATCTTTTTATGTGTACAAGGGGAATTAGTGTGTACTTCGGAACAAAACTCTGCTCTTTAAAGCGGATTTTAAGTTTCTTTGCTTTCTCGCGGTAAAATGTCTCGCTAACAAGACAATATCATCGAGATAAAATCTTGTCCATGGCTGTTTTAAAAGACGATGTATTTCTGAATTAAAAAGACGCGCAAATTTCTTCATAAAAATTAGTAATATAGAAGATAAAATTTAATAAATTAATAATATATAATAATAATAATAATAATAGAAAGTATAGAAATTACATTTCTTTCTAAGTCCAATTAGATTTTATTTGATTATTTCATTTGAGCGTCTTAGATGTTGCAGCGAATTTTTTCGCGACACGATGAAAAAGTAGAGAAAAGTTGCGAGAACGTGCGAGTAAGAATTATTGGCTCGACGTGGCGAAATATTTAATACTTGTTCTGTCAAATGATGTAAGATCAATGTAGGAATTCCCCCGCTCGCTAGCATTATAACGCTTCTTCCTCATTGCGAGGCGTAGAGTTTAATTCCTTTCCCGGTTCTATATCAGACAGGATGTAACTAAATTTGCTGGCTTTGGTTCTGGCTGGCTTGCTCGCTCGCGGTTTGGCAAGAAACACCGTCAGTCGTCCTTGTATCTAATGTAAATTTAAGCAGCGGTTTATGAAATCACCCTCCACTAAGAAAAGACATTCTTGAATCGCTCCCATTTAACCATGTCGAATTTTTTTTACTTTTATAATAAAAATATTAATAATTTATAATAAATGGTAGTTAAAATACAAATGAGACTTAATGAAACACTAGTGTATATAATTTGTTAATTAAACGATACATTTTGAAAAAGTTTACAAAAGCTTCCATTTTTCTTTCTATTTTTAGTTGCATATTATATTTTTTACTTTATACCTTTTTTCGAGAAACTCTTTCTACGCTCATGGCGATGGAAGTTACGAAGTGGCTTCTCCAGCTACGACTCGCCACGAAAATTACACTCGTCCACCGAGAGAGAAAGGGACAGAGTGAACGTATTTATGCGAGTCGGACGTACATGCAGGGTGTGGTCGGCGCACCCTCGCGCTGCTGAATTTTCTCCCTTCGCTCTGTCTGCCGTTGCTCTTATCCTTTTGACCTTTCTTTTTTATCTCCTCTTGTCCATCTCCAATCTTCACCTCATCCAGACACGAATATACATGATGAAAGATTTAAGATTGTTATAACGGAAGTTGTAACGTGAAGAATGGCGTTCTCTTTTTTAATAAATAATAATAAATTGAATAAATTTAAATAGTTGTCTTTTCATATATCGATAAGTATCGTTATTGTTTTTATTAATATGTAAACAAAAAAAATATTGCAAAATTTTTTAGACTGATCTTGTTTCAGCATTAAAAAAGTAAGTTTTTACTAACTTCTAAGTAACGAATTACTTTTGAGAATCAGTATAACTAGTAATTACTTTCTTCTCTTTAAAGCTGAATTATTGGATAATCACTGATATCAGTGTCAAGTATATCATATGCCACCGATATTCAGTGAATGAAATGTGAGATCTCTAATCTATCTTTGTTGTCTAAACACTTATTGTGATTTAACTAACCTTGTTTTAGTATATAAATTTAAGTATATGAATATATATAAGTATATATTTAAGTATATGAATATAGTATTAGTAGATTGAAATTAACATGCAAATATCAGTATTTTAATTATATAATGCTCAAATATTCTACCTTTTTTAGTTGAATTTCATTGATTCAATGCCAAGTATGCCATTGGGTAAATTAGTGATTATCTACTGATTCAGATTTAGAGAGTTTATTATTTTAACGAGTAACGGTAATTTACTTTTAAAAAATAATTTTTCATTCTCTAATTGTTTATTAGACTTAAAACAAGGATAAAACGATGCAATAGTGCTGATAGCGTTACAGGCGAAAACGAAAAGAATGCAAACTGCATATTTTTAAGGTCATTTATGATTTAAGTTATAATGTAACCCTTTAACTCATGCGTAACAAATTTGAGTCGAGTTTGCATGCTATGCAGAAATGCACGCAGAGATAGATACATCGTGCACGAACTTCCTCGTCTGCGGTTTATCATCGAGTGTTGCGGAAGCGTGTTATATGCAGGTATTAATGGATATTTGTCGGTCGTAGAGAAACGGACGGTTGAACGCGTCTGATACGACGGACATAAATGAAATATCGTGCTCCTGCATGGGACTTGTGTATAATTTCCGAATGCGTGCGAAATGTCACATTTGCTTTATTCGAAGGAAACATCGTCCCGGAGGAAGAATTACATCCGATAGATCCATCGTACACGTTTATTTTGTCCCTCTTTCACATGTCGAGGGTAGTCGCATCGATGCAATTTATTTGCCTCTTCTCCCCCTCCCCTCTCTTTTTTCCTATCTCTGTTGTCATCTGGAATTTGCATGAAAATTTCGATCACCGCCAAGCGTTCATGCATCGCGGATGAAAGTTTAATCCCTCGCGGATGACACAGCGTTCGCTTCCAACATGGTGAAAAAAAAAAAAAAAAAAAAGATGAACTTCGGCATTCCGTCGTTGCACATTCCGCAGTAATTTTTCGTTATTTCACTATCAATGGTAGTTTATTGTTAGCGTTACAATCTTTTACAAGACGAAATATTTCTACGCACATCTTTAAGTCCACTTATATAAGTAAAATATTATAAAAATGAAAAAAAAAGATTATTATTTTGAATCATTACCGAACTGTAAAAGAAAGATTATTAAAGAATTATTACAGACATAAACGTTTCTCTTGAAGTATAAAGCATTATTTTTATTAGATTCATAAAAGTTAGCGAATCTGAGATTAATGAAAGAAGATGACTTACGACCGAAATATTTAAGGAACGTCGCTTTCACCCGCGAAATTTCAATCGAGTGAGATAGAATGAAACGCGAGAGAATCGATGGTATATTTTATTGCAGCATTTGTCATGCGCTTCTAGCTTGGCAGTCAGAATATTTCCCGGCTTTGCGAACTGGCACAATGTTGCGCCATAAATTAGCGTCGGTCGAGACGCATGGATACTAATCGATACTCGCGCGTGAAAATTTCTCATTTCGCTGGTAGCTGTGCTTTGTTTCCACGACGATGTGTTCAATGGACTTCACGCTTAAATGGAAAATTTCTGAATTGGCCTTTGAATGCGAAAATTCATTTAATAAAGATACTCGCTGCCGAATTTCACAGCTATCGAAATCGTCGCTCGTTATTTTCACTATTCAGAATTCCGACACATTTCTTCACGCGACGCAAAGTTGCATGTGATTTGCGTAAATTCAACGGGAAATGAATTTATCTCGCAATTTACTGAGGTTTTTACTACGAAAATATTGTAGATAGACCAACTTTCTTCGCCGTGAGAAATTAATGAAACGCTGCAAATCGCCTACAGGTTTGAATGGATTGTAGATTAAATTGATTTTATACGCATCGTTGAGAAGTCAGATTATATTTTATAATTATATTTTCAACAAAACTTGATGAAAAAAATTTAAATTAAATTTTTGTGTTAATTATGATTCATAATTATCAGTTTCACAATTTACTTCATGCTATTGTTAAACATGTTTATAATATACTTTAATTTATAAATGCTATAAATTATTTCTATTTGGAAATAATATCTTTTTTGTCAGAAAATTAAATTTAATTTCAAGAATTTAATTTCGATGAACTAAATTTTAAACGTGAAGGATTCTTTTCTCTATTCGAGAAACTATT
>Ga0157364_1002680_pt1 | contig 16814 bp, 13 predicted proteins | sample AttsexASBM2_FD_111476 | JGI IMG/M metagenome (GOLD analysis project Ga0157364, IMG submission 111476) | Fungus gardens microbial communities from leaf cutter ant in Ribeirão Preto, State of São Paulo, Brazil - Atta sexdens ASBM2 | ecosystem: Host-associated > Fungi > Mycelium > Unclassified ... | reverse complement strand
CACGCACGCACGCACGCACACACACACACACACACACACACACACACACACACACACACACACACACACACACACACACACACACACACACACTATATATATATATATATATATATATATATATATATATATATATAAATGCAAAATATAAGCCTCACCAAATGTTAGAAGAAGGATTTAAAACTTAATATAATTTGACTACATTTAATTTGCTCTAAATTTACACTAAATATGCAAAACGTTTATTGAAAAAATTATTGAGACAAGTAGTGTGAGATAATTAAAGATATTAATTTATAAAATAATATTTAGATATACTTCTATATCTAATTAACAATTGTTATTCGAAATGGTTTGCAGTATGGTAAAGACACGCTATTTGGTAGTCTTTTATCGCGTTTACGTATAAACGCAGTGATGCAGTCTTATTTCATCAACAATGCGATTTATTTGTGTCTACTTGTTTATCATTTTTATCAGCCGTGATAAATTCTGTGGCGCCTTCAAGCGCGTAGTTTGTCTTTCTATGTTGTCAGGAACGAAAAGTACATGTAAGGTCAGGGGATGCCTTTATCTTGTATCGAATAAACTCCATATCATTTTTCGCGGACACGTGCATAATTTTTCAGAATTATAGAACATAAAATTTATATATAGTTATTTATAATACTGTAATAATCATATAATAAAGCTTCGCGAATAAATAAATCTCAAAGGAATTCTTATTTAGAACCAATTAGTTCAACATATCATTTGCAAACAAAAGAAAAAGTCTAGTCTTGCAACATTTTGTATAAACAACGGATAAATGCTTACATCATAACATTGTAGATCGTGTGATGTTGCGATGAATGCGCGACATCAGAATTGCGGCGGTATAAAAGTTTTCATTCGTCATCGCGTGCATTCAACAACGGCATGTAAATGTAAATGAGCGAAATTTGTCCCGGATCAAGAGGAAAGTTGAAAGAAGCTCAACACGTCCGCGTACTTATTCTTGCTATCATTGCATAGGAAGAATACGGTAGCTTCATAATGAAAGAGCCGATACGTGACCGGTTCTATAGATTTCGCGGAGCCTCTCGAGTTTGAGCCAATAATATGTGCCGGAATATCAGCCATCATGTAACATAGGTATGTGCTTGAACATCAAGTCTACTCTGCTCCAGTTTCATTTCTTTAAAGCTTTCCTTTGAATAACGCGTTTCGTAAAATCTGACGTCAATATGAAGCAATGATAAAAGTGCATATACATATAATCCTTTTTTTCCATATTTCTGTAATGTATATTAAGATGAGCAATTTTTTAAAAAAAGGCAAAGAGGAACATTTAAAAAAATTCAATTGTTACAATTAAATTTTAATAGATATTCATTTTTTTAAATAATTATTATTGTAATAATATTATATTATTATGTTTGTAAATAACTAATAACTTAATAATATCACGTGAGATCACGACAAAAATTACGTCAAGAGAAGTTACAATCATTTTTTAAAATTATGCTTTTCTACTGAATGTATTTTATGAATAATATCTGGTTTTTAAATAAAAAATCGATTCTTCACATATTAGTTGAAAATCATATTTCATACTTATTATTTTCACTTATTATTTTCAGTTATTATTTAAAAGAAGGAGAATTTATAATCATACCCTTAATTTGAGACAAAATGTGGGACGCGTTGTAAAGTGGAACAAAGAATTAAAATTTGGAATCTGTCTTTCCTAATTTGAAACGATTGATCACTAAGATGTATATGTTTCATAAATATATATAGTAAAATATTAAAGAAAATGTAGTTCTTCTGTATTTTTTAAATCAGTGAATAATTTTCATAATGTGAGTGAGCGCATTAATATTTCATAACTATAATAATGTATTAAAAAATTTTGTAAAACTATAATTTTTTATATTACTTTATAAAAAACGTAACTCTTTCAATTTACATATTATAAAATGGAATATTTTCAGCATCTAATGTAATATAGATATGTTCTAGACAAACAATTATCATTTATTTGATCAACTGCATTCAATTTATTGAAAAGTATATTAAAACTAGATATATGATTTTTTATATCTTCTTGCTGCAATTGAAAGTTTCAAACTTTCCAAGAAATGTTGTTTAGTTCCTCAGCAAAGTTGGAAATACAATCTGTTTTCCTTCGCGTTGGTTATTGTTTAACGACTTTGAATGTGTCCACAAAATCAATTGCAATCTTCTGAAACTTATCTGACTCATCTTCCATCATTTTTCACGATCGAGAGATTCTCTGTTTTATAGCAGCTTATATTTATATACAACTACACACACACACACACACACACACACACACACACACACACATGCGCGCGCGCGCGCGCGCGTGTGTGTTTGTGTGTGTGTGTGTATGTGTGACATATATAATATGTATAATAAAGAAAAATTTATAATTGATATTATACATTAACAATTTAAAGATTATATATAACGTGAAGTAGATGAGTAATTATTCTATTTGCACAAAAAATATGTCGTATTAAAAAACAATTAATATTTTTTTATATTGTTTATTTATTATGAAAATGGAAGACTTGCATATTTATTTTGAGCATACTTAAAATATTTTTAAATCCATAAACTTTTATAGAATGTCGGAACGAAATTTTAAATCTAATCTACTTATTTTATTTTCAGCTACTGCTACAGATATATCAGAAAATTTTCTTTTGTCCTTTTTATTAGAACACACACACATATACATATATAGATATATCATATATGTATATGTATTTTTATATAAAGAATTAAACAGTTTATCTTTGTATTGTACTCATTGTTGAATTGTAAATTAAATTTACTTACAGTTAATTAGACTTAACTTAATTAATAAGTAAGAAACAATGCTTATACCGGTCAAAGCTGGACTTTAAATAATTTCACGTGAATTTATATATTACATTTGTAGTAGTCTCTTGAATTGCGTACTGAATTGGTTTGGTTTTTCGGATTTAGAAATGCAATCGATCTACTATAGTAATATCATAAATTAAATTGACAAGCTATTTTGAATATACTGAAAATCTGTAAATTGCGAAAAGTATCTTAATTAATTAACTTAATTAAAATGACAATTAGTTGTAATTTATTATTAATAAATTTCCTAATATATAGTATATTAATATAAATTAACTGTAGTCTCAAATTTTTCTTGGACTGATTAATAAAACGCAGGAACTACAATGGTAGTTTGAAAAGTTTTCAGCCTGACATAGAAATGACGTTACAAATATCAAATTGTTAGAATTTTAAAATTGTAAAGCAATCAACTTTTGGTTATAGCATGACAATATATCCGCTGACATTTTCTTTATTGCAGTCGCAAAATTCCAGCATGAATTAGATCTAATAATCTGAACAATGCTCGCAGAATTTCAGACACCATTTCTGTGTGTCTAGTCTAGAACATTTCGAATTATCCTCGTATATACTTAACAATTTAATAATTGTTTTTACTAAATAGATAAATTATTAGGATTGGGACAATAGAGGCGAAAGGTATCAAACGAGTGATAAAATGACACGAGTGTGGTTAATACGTCTTTTTCTACGTTTCTATTTATTATGAAAATATAATACAAAACATCCTATGTTGTATTACATAGATAACAATGCTCAATTAACGTTTTTTTCCCTTTTGTCTTGTAACGTTACCTTCCAACACTATGAGAAGCATGTCGGGATAGGTAAGGTCTTGTTCTCGTCTCTCTTCCTCTTTTTATTTATTCATTTTCCTTCAATTGGAGAAAAGGCCCGATATACAGAGAGATATATAGACGAAACGTTATAGAGCAAGATTACAGATTTGAGAACGAAGAAATCAAACTAGTTTTACAAAAAAGAGCGCTCGCTAGAGCACGAGCTAGACGGTAGGAGGCAGGTTTTACAGAGATAGGGGAAGATGGATGAGGAGAGTAGGGGAATGGATTTTTAGGTCTTGTTCGCGTCTCGATGCACAATTGGAGTTTTGTATTAGCGCTAGTTTACAAATAATACAAATGTATGTAAATATTCGTTACAATAATAGGTTCTCTCTTAGCGAGAAAGAAGCTTAAAGCTAATTCATCTAGCGTCACTATCATTTTCACACCATGCTAATACTACGTGTTCCAGCTGGTACCCATGAACAGCTTGATCATTCGACGACAATCCTCAATATACAGTGTGTGTGTGTGTGTGTGTGTGTGTACACACATATACACACACACACACACATATATATACATACACATATATATGTAAATATATATATATATATATCTCGAGTGACTTTAATATGTGTAACGAATCATTCTTAACGATAATTGTCCGTGATCCATATCTCGCATTTAACGTTATAAACGTGACTGTTTGCGATGTAATACACACTCTTCTCACATAAATTCTTCTCAAGAGGAATGAGAGATAAAATTAAAGTGAGTTTAACGCTAATTGTGAGATAAATCGATGAAATTTTTGAGCATTGGACAAAAATGTTGCTTTAATTTTTGAATATTGAATATCATATTTTAATAATCATCATAATTATTAATGTTTTTTTATATTAATAAAATTTTTGGTTCAATGAAGCTTAAATGGATTTCAATGGCATATGTAATTCATATTCCGACAATATCTTGATTCACATTCTCGAGGAGCGATCGAAGAACTTTTGTTAATTTCAGAATGTGCGATTAAAGATTTACATAGATCCGATACAACAGTAAAGCGTGTTTCTAAGGAAACTGAGTAATTTCGAATCTTCTATTATCGAGGTTATCAGCAAGAGAATAACTTTTATTGTATATTATCGATTTAGTGTCATTCATTCTGCCGTAATTAAATTACAGCTAGATGAGGAATCGAAGTTGATGCCATCGTGTATTTGAGGTCATGGAAACTACAAACTATAGCATTATAATATTTTCATTTATTCTCGTCATTTTATATAACTCTATTAAATTTTTTATCGTAATGTATTCGATAAATTTAATTCTGAACATTCTGACGAGATCATTCACTAAGATAAATGAAGTTTACTTAAAGCCATATTTTTCTCTTTCTTTTTACTTAAGAGAGGATTCGTATCATTGAACGAATAAAATAAATAGGTAGTAATCGAATGCAGTCATAATACGAATACAGAAGTTTTCTACAAGTGTGCTCGGAATGACGATTTTCTTTTTCTTTACAACTCTCGTCCCAGTTTCAATTAAAAGAAACCTTGAGGTTCGCGATAAGCATAGATAGCGATCCCAGCTGTCACAGGCACCGAGTGAAATACATTAGCAATCTACAATAACTATATCACTACCTCGGAGGCGAAATACAATCGTCTGGAATGTTTATTATCGTCGCTCTCTACGTGCTAAACGCGCCAACGTTATTCCCGTCGAAAGTAGTCTCGATCGGCAAATAATTAATTAGCCAGCCAGGCTGGTCGATCTAGGCAATTAGTGTCATCTACGTAAATGCTAAGTATAATTAGCACTACGGTCAGAATAAGTTAAGGGCCATACATAATGTTCGTGTATACGTGTACATTATACGTGTATGTATATCTGATTTCATGTATGTGTCGTGAAGTGTGAATGTGTGTGTGTGTGTGTGTGTGTGTGTGTGTGTGTATGTGTGTGTGATGTGTGTGTGTCAAAGTATGCATAAATGTGTACACACGCGGGTGTGTCGCATGCGTATAAAGTATTTGACGTGTGTGTTATCTACGAATTTTTTTTTTTCATTATCGGTATAATATAATTTACCTTTAGTACCTTTACGCCGTTACCTTTAGTTACGTTCGTTTTTAACTCTATATTGCTCTTTGTATTGCTTCGGCGGCAGTATAGCCCTACTAATCATGCAAGGTATATTTTATTGGTAGTTTTTTTCTCATTATTAATTAATAAGTAATCATAATAGTGAGATTAGTGTGATTGGTAATAATAATAATAATAATGATAATAATAATGATGATAATAATAATAATAATATTGTTCATCGTTATCATTGCCGTATATAATGATAACCATAATGGTCGTAATTCTTAATTTGCGACTTGCTGTCCAACGCACTATATAGCGGCTAAAGTACGCACTCTCTCTCTCTCTCTCTCTCTCTCTCTCTCTCTCTCTCTCTCTCTTTCTCTTTCTCTTTCCCGCTCACACGTGCATACGTGCGCACGTGATTAACCGTGATTGATTTAATCACGCTGCCCTATTAATAATTCGATATAATTTCGTCGGTAATAACCGCGTCAACATATTTCTATAAATATAGTTAACTTTATGTTTTGCGTGTGTACTGCATTCTTAAGTAAAAGCTATGAAATACCTGTGCGCGCGCGCACACACACGTACACATACACGCAGTATATGCACTCGTTCTTTCATACATACATATTACATTTCATACACTTTCTCTCCTTTCTATTTTCTCTTTCTTGTAATTTTTTTTCCTTTATTTTTTCTCTTGTTTCGCACGTTATTTTTATGACAAAATACATTATATGTATTTCGTCTCCATCAGTTTTCGTGGAAATCAAAGGATTCTGTACGCTCGCAACACGTTCTTCACGATTAAACGCTATTTTTATTCTAGTATTCTTTAATTTCCTACTAATTGTGCTCTTTAGGCTCGCTATGTTCTTTTCATCGTTACAAGCGTTTAATCGTTCTGTTTCTTATGCGCAATGCATTATTGTTATTCTTCATTATGGTTATTCTTGCATCTTTTCTTTTCCGTCTCGCACGTTCCACTAAATCCGACCGTTTAAGCGCGCGTATGTATAATAAATAATCGGCTGTCATCGTAGGCTTAAACTATTGCGGATTGAAAATTTATTGATCTATTCTCGGTCCCATTTTTTCCATCTTGCACTCTCATTCTCTCTCTCCCTTTCTCTCGTTTTCTTTAATTAATAATTAATATTATATCGGACGCGCACCTCTTCAAGGACGCGCGACCGTCTACGAAGTTATTGCTTTTGAATACCCCGGCTTCATTGGGAGCATCCAATTGGAACAATATCCTGTAAATATCAGTCGTACTCGGAATGGGGTGGGGCGGAGAGGGATGTAGGATCGCTCGGATTGGCGAATCTTTTTTTACTGGGCATTTATGGATAACTATCACAATACGTACAATATCAATATCTATATGCGTTATAGGTAAGGTAAAGATTCACCTGATATCACATATATCCTGAAAGTGTCGCGGCCGTTTTTATTCGCTATCGTCGAATTAACGAGGACAATTTCGCCGAAAGCGTGTATTTCCACTTGTGTAGATCCTTTTTTGGCAGATTTGATCTTTTTTTAAATATCTTCTTTTATAACTGGGCGATAAAACACACAAAATTTTATGAAAAAGCGATCCGAGATAGTGACAAAAAAATGCAGAAATATTTTCGATTTAGAAATTTTTCTACGATGTTGCGATAAATTATGTAAAGTCTCATTATACATATAAGTGTACAAATATATAGTATCAGAAATCTGTACTAATAAATATTTTTATATGGATTACATTTTTTGTTGTTATACATCTGATGAATTTTGATGAATATGTTTTGGAATGGATCGAACTTTAAAGATGGGATAAGGATAGATTTATCAAAAGTGGATCATTTTTGTTTCATCATAGAAACAATTAGTGCGAAAGTCATCCTCGTTACTTCGTAAATTTGTTTTCATGCCGTTCGACAAGCAGCTATTGATTTCTCGCTGTCAATAACAAGAATAATAATAATTCAGAATCGCATTAGCCAAGATGATTTGCCGTTTTATTAGGGATTTGCCGTGTTATTGCTTTCGTCTCAATGTACGTCGTCTTCAGTTCCTTCAAACCTGTAATTGACACTGACCGTACTCGCATGAAACGCGTTAAACACGCTAAACAATAATTTACTGGCGTATAGGCACTTTTTCTCTGTTTCTTCTCCTTCTTCTCTATCACTCTTCCTTTCTCTCCCTCTCACTCTCCTGTCCCCCTCCATACTAGGGAATTCACTCTTTTGTAGAATTTGTTGCTTTCGTTTAATCGTTGTATCTCTTCTCTGTTCCTTATAACTAACAACGATTTAAAATCACGTTTAATTGGATTAACATGGACTCTCCAATAGTATGAGAAAAGAGCGTTGAGAAGATGAAAAGGGGAAGAAGTGGCTCGTGTCGATAAAGTTATATTGCAATAGATAGAAGAAATTTCCTTCCCGGCTCCACACATTCTCTTCAGAGATATAATCTTCTTCCATTAAAGAACATTGAATTTATTGCTACGCTGCCTAATAAGAATGGACGAGTTTAAATCGACAAAACGACTAGGTCTGCTCGCCGAGCAATTATAATGGTTGGATCCACAGGTAAGAATCAATCAAGCTCATTCGCTCCGCAAGCATATCTAAAGTTGCTTTACGGCTAGAACTATTGCGGCTCGCCTATAATGAAGGTGTGTGAATCCATATATTATATTTCAAAATTATGCAATCGAAATTAGAGTATCAAGAATAACTTGTTTCACAGCTTTAAGCTACATTTTTGAAATTGTGTAAGATAATTGATTTTTCCTTTGGAAATAATTAAATCTTTGAAAAGTAATGTCGAAAATCCTAATACGCGATTATAATTCTCTTTAAAATTCACTTCGATATACGTTTGTGGAACCGGATGATAGGATCTTGTAATGCGAATTCAGATGGCGCGTCATCACGAGGTAACTCAGTTACAAATATATTACAATTCTCTTTGATGTGTCCGCACGGATACAATCCCGACTATCGATTTTGTCATTTATTTAGTCTAGTCGTTTGATGGTGCCGCGATCGATTTCAGTGTGAGTTGAGAGGAGTCGTTCATTATTGATCGTAAATGCGTTACCTCGCACACAGACGGATATAATTTTAACGACCGGCAAATACATCCGACATTCCATTTAATTATGCGCTTTTCGGATTCGGATAATAACACCGATAGCCGTTGCTTTAACATACATGCATGCAAACACGACGACGACGCACGCATACGAAGACACGCGTGTACAGTGTTAACAGATAAAGTGGACAGCACAGTAAACGACGACAGGTGTAGAAGACATTTCCACGACACGAAGTACGAAAAGTGATCATCTCACAATTTCCAAGGAACCGGCCTTATTAACCATCTAACTACTACATTAACGCCCCGACAAGTCCTGGACACATTCGAAACCGAGTTCGATTTTCGGTTTTCGCTTAAGGCATCCCGAAAGTGCGGCGCGAGTGAAAACGCGCGCGTTCCTTTTTATTTATCTATTTTTTTTTTTTCCTTACAAACGTGTATGAAATCGATCGAGCATCCGTGAGAGAGGGATCGGAAGCCACTTACATAGTCCATTTGCGCGAATCGTTCTTGCTTTCGCTAGCTTTGTACTTAATATCACTATTATAGTCGCTTATTAAGATTTTATTGACTCAGTTTCATCCTTGAAAGGTTTTATTGACTCAGTTTCATCATTATTGACTCATTTTCACCCTTGAGTGATTTGTTTTTCTCTTTCCCTCTCTCGATCTCAATTCCCTCGATTGCATTCACCACGTTTTTCACATAACGTAAAAACAATGAAAAATTCGTGCGCTTCGTGATTACACGATAATTCCACAGCGCAGCGCAGCGCATTTTTTCGAATTACTTTGTCGTACAATTCATATCGGACTGTCAAATTCAAATTTTTGAAAACTTATACTTGCTTACTTTATAAATTGTGAATTAATCATACTAGTGGAAGAATTCATCTAAGATAATTTACGATTTACAAGATTTCATAAATTTTCGTAAGATTAAAAAATTTATATCTTCCTCTTATCTGTAAATATTAAATTTTAAAGCTGTTATATTGTTCTATTAGACTGACTGATTTTTGTACGCAATAACTCGTATTTTTTCCAGCGATTCTTTTCTCTGTTTTTTTTCAACGCTGTCGAATTAATCGTGAATCACGAGTATTGAATGTAATCCGAAATAGGGGAACATCGAAATTTCGCGCTTGAGTTGGCTTAAACATTTGTACATTTGCTTGGACATTATACGTAAAATTATACTAGATTGAGTATTGCTTTGCCCTGATTCGAGCGCGATCGTTAACGATCACTTTACTAGATACGAGATGAAATTCCAAAATTTCTCAATCGCTCGCACGTTTCTGAAGTATCAAAAGGGTGTTCTGCGTTTCTCATCGACATGATTCATCGAAAGGAATTCGAAAACAGCCGAGACATTATCAAATATTTATTATTATTCACCCGGCACTACACCCGCGGTCAACAAGTACAGTTGCATATCCTCGACGCGAGGAATATCGCCCCTATTCGACTAATTAATTTCTTCCGTATTGATTTCATTATTGCTTTCGGATTAAGACGCGAATTGCTCGGTTTTCCATTGCTTACTAAGTTAGTAACTTCGCGCGGACTCGCGTGATAAATAAAAATTCCTCGATAAAAATTTATTTGGTGTTCATTGGTGCGTTTGTGTTGGACACGTAGTGTACTTTGTGATAAAGTTACGCAATTAAAATGATCAAACTGTTCGGTAATGGTAGGGAAGATATATTTTTTACTTGTTTTTTTTTTATCAAAGATAAAAAACTCCGAAAACTTCCGTAAATACTTTACGATTTCCGGCATTGAAACTTTAGCCGGCTTAAGCATCCATTATCTACTTAAAGTTTCTCTCGGTACGAAGTGCTTAACTGGATTTTATGAACGCACTTTGGACCTTAATCCATCGTAAAAAATGTTCCGTTTTTATATGTTTTATCGTGAGTTTTATCTTGTACATTTTGACAGAAGCTCGTATAATATTTACGGATTAATTGTTTTTCATGTTCATGCAGCGCCTTTCCCAGCTTCTGAAACTTTTTCTTGTGATTAATCGATAAATTCATTAATTCCAGCAACATTTTTCTGAATTTTATTTTTCCACTTTAAAAAATTAAATTTAAAATATTTTAAATATGGCAACACGTTATATAGATTAACTTAGGATTTATTACGTGTATCGTTTATTAAGTGTTACGATCTTAACACATCAACATGATATTATATATAAACATATAATATGCAACGTTGCTTATCGATATTTAATTAATATCGATGTAACAATGATATTCCATCCAATCTTTACAGAAAATTACTGGCGTCTGAAATAGCTTCTGTTTCTCTTAATGTTGTATATCACGATCTCTTTAACGTCAATACGTTAATAATGCACAACGTTAATAATTCACATTGCTATAAGAATTTTTGATACATTAATATACGTGTCGTCTTAAGAAATAAAATTAAATATATATATAGATAAGTAAAAGAGAAAAAAAGAGAAATTGATAAATTTTATCTAAACGAAAAATGTATTAATAAATTTCAATAAGAAATGTATTTCTGTAACATAATCATTATTCATTTAATAATTATTTTTATTGGACAGTCTATAAAATTGTTTATCAATGGTTGTTTATCACTTTTTACTAAATAAATAAAACAAATTATTGTGGAATGATGTAAAAGTTTGAAATGTGAAAAATTCTTCGAAAGAAATTTTATGTTTCACATGTGCATGTTACTTGTAATATTGTGCAGAAAACTGAGACCGCACATATGATTACGAATGAAACTCGGAAAGGCATCTACACGGACTAGAATTGATATTTGCGGCATGTCTAACGACAAAATGAAGGAAAAACGTATAACCGGAAGCCGGAAACGCGTGTATCACACTTGTCGGAAATAATAAAAGAAAAAAATTAATTCGAGGTCTTCACGCCGATATTTATCGAATATTGGCCCGACTGGGGACCCAGCTCTCGCCAGTATAATATTATTTATAATAGTTTACTTCATCTTGCTGCTTATATATTATGCTTTAAGTGCTGATTTCATTTAAATAGTCCTTTATACCGCTACTTCCTAGTACTCGTGACATCGTTGTGTATCGTCTATATCTATATTTTTATATTTTTATATACATATTTATTACGTGGCAGAAATAAAATGCGGGACGAAGCTAAAACCAATGCTAATCATGATATTAACGATATTTAACGGTATTACTTTTACAGTCGAGTCGTCTTAATATATATGTATACATGTGTGTACGTGTGTATGTAATTGTGTTGTATATTCGAGTATATACGTGTGAGTCTGCATGTATACGTAAGTATTGCATATAATACTTACTATATATAATGCATCGGTAAACGCGCATCCGTTATAACGCCTCCTCATTACAATCCGTACGAATCAAATGTCGCTCGCTTTGTGTTTGATCTGGCAATCAATCGGTGAACGATTTTAATTGTATCGGCGCTGCGACTTTCCATTTTTCTGCGAGATGCTCGCTCGCTTTCTCTCCGCGCGAAAATGAAGTCACTTTCCGATCTTTCTCCGCTCTCACAAATCGCAATCTGTAAACCGCAATACGTAAATTGCGCGAGTCGGAAATGCAGAATGGTGTTATAATGAGCGTATAAGCGCGAGGAAGTTGATACGAATATTCCGTTCCGGCGAATAGTCATAATATAAGGTAACGAACCTCTCCTAAAAATACGGTGTAATTTCTCCTTGTATATTGTACTTACAAGTGAAATACGTCACCGGCGTTTTCTACTCTCCCGGAATATATATTATTAAGCTACGCGATATCCGTATAAGCTTTCGATACTTCATCGGGAATTATTTCTTGCGATGACGAAAGCACATCTTCGCGCGTTGAAGATTAATTGCGATAATACTAAATAATAAAATATGTAAGTCGATTTTTCTCATCAACCCTTGAGCTTCCGGATCTGACTCGAAAAAGTAATAATTTAATCCACACACAGACACACATCAATACATAAACACATATACTCACACACATTCACAGGATATTCACAGGATATTCATCGTCACGGCTTTTTAATCACGCTCCAATAGCTTGACGAATATAAATCGTAAATTAAAGCTTTTCGTTTTCTAAGATTTTAAGATCCTTAAGAATCAAAGATGATCGACATCTCTTTTTTTCATTTGATAGGAAAACCCGATTGGCTATATCCAGTTGGCGTATACTTAATTGCTAGAACTAGTGTTGAACACATGAATCTCTAAGTGTCATGCTGTTAAGCGCATTTTATTATCGACGGAAAAGAGTCTAGGATATCCGGGATATCCTGATACTGGATATACAACGCGAATTCAATTTGCCTAGGGATGTCTACGATACTCCATTTTACTGAACATTATTTTGGCATACGAATTGCATTTGAATTATTGTTATATTAGTATACCAAAAGATGTAGAACTTGCATGTTGAACTGTTGGATAATAATTCTTGAATACCGCAATATTGCAATATTAATTTTAATAATATTATAGGAATAATAATTGATAAAATACCATATTGATGTAAGCATCCCTGTTATGGATTAAATTGGACCTCAACGTTAATAACGTTTTCTTGCCACAGCAAAGTCAGATCCATTCATCCCTTTCAGTATTGTCAGGGTTCTGTCCGACTGTGTGCAATCCTGTGAAATGTCATCGTAAATGATAATCATGTTATAACGACATTGATAGATGATAACGATGATATTGTGCAATGTAAATTATACGTAACGAGCACTAACGCCCTAAATATGACACAGGTATTCCAACTAATTTAACGGCAATTTCTATGGACAACCGTGAAGTGATTAACACCGTTATCCTATAACTTTTTTACAGTACAGAACATAATTAACGATCTAAGATCACTGTAATCACTATAACGCGCGCTCGTTTTGCACTTCTCATCTATATCTAAAGTAAACTGGGAGAGATTTTGAGTTATATACCATACTATCCGACAATCTCTAGGTCAAATCTGCTTACTTTAGTTGTAATTTGGTCACTGTAACTAGAATATTTGTGCTCTGTGTTCGTATGAAATATTTGATTCCTCTTTTGAGGAATAAGACGTTCATCGTTCAGTAGAATTATCATTTTCGATAATCGATATACGCTCGATATACGCGTTCTGTAAGTTTAAAAGTCGTTTCATCTCTGACAGACATTATCTTTTCTTTTTAGATCGTAAATGATAGTGCTGTAATATATAAATAGTGAAATGGAATTCACTTAATCATAGTTAAGTATCGATGCAACCGACTCTGAAATGTTTCGTAATAACGATTTTCGTTTTCTCGTTTAGCAAGCTTAGACACCAACAGCTGCCCAATTAATCTCGTTTGGACTTTCGACCGATTTACGATGCTGTAAAAACTGGTCACGCTTAATCGCGATTGAGAGTAAAGAGAGTAGCATGTAATTTCGTATCTAAATATCGTTGTCTCTTACGTTATCTCTCCTTGAACTGTTCGGTTTCCTTTTTAAATTATTTTTTATACTCTTCCTCTCGCTTACGTCTAAGACAGCTAACAAACGATTAAAAAAAATCATCAAGGCCCTGGTTGGAAGGATTACAAAAGTACGTCGCGCATTTATTTTGCCTACACAGCGTATCTTATCTGAGAGGAGGATTATTTCACTGCACCGTAAGAGATTCTAGAATCTGTGAAATTCGAGAGTGTCGGCCAAATGCGAAAAGCTATGTTTTCGTCTTGAAAATTTTCGCGCTCTCGTCAAAAGCCCGAATAAACAATCAAGATAGGTCAAGACACGATGAACAAAAATTATTAATTTTCGTTTTTATCTTTGCTCGCACCCTCATGAAGTTCTTTTCCGTACCGGATAGACTCTGCGCGAACACTTTAAAAAATATCGATGTGGATTTAAACATCGCCATGCGATGTTTATATAATTCTCATCATGTTAATGTTAATATTAATAAACATAGTTTGTATTGATAATCCCTGGAGTGCTATTCTACACGTCTATCGATAGTTGTCGGCGTTGTTTTTACTATATAAAATATCTGCGCAAGACACAACGACAACCGACAACTATCGAGGTAAACGATGCAGAATACGATCTCTGGTGAATTTAGAATTATATAGACATCGCATGGTATTAAATGCACACTGATTTTTTTTAGAGTGAAAGTATAAGATTTACGAGCACATGAACCGTTCTATTCGACAATGCCAATTGCTCGCCATTTAGCACGATTTGCCGCGGTCGAGGACGGAGCACATCCTCAGAGAAAAGGTTGCTTCGATTTAAAGAAATTTTTTTTGCTGTACGGAAAAAATTTCTGTGATTTAAATATTATTTTTTAAAATCAAATAAAATTTATTTAAAGAAATTATGTTCAAATCCAAGAAATGACGTTCAAATCTTGATTTCTTTAAATCATATAAATTTTATTTGATTTAAAATCAATTAAATTTTATTTAATTTTAAAAAATAATGTTTAAATCAAAGAAATTTGTTCACAAATCAAAGGAATTTTTTCTTTAATCGTAATAGCAAAGAAAGTTTCTTTAAATCGAAATCTTTTCTCTGATCCTTTCCTCTGTGCGACCTGTACATTCATACATCGCGTGTCTTCTGAAAATTACGCCCAATTAACGCAGATTGCACTCAGACACATATCGGCGCGTCGATCAGTGACGGTACAATTGCATTGTTCGCGAGAGATTGAATTGATGCGCGTGCAAATTTATTTTTATTAAAAAAAAAATCACGCATATCTCTTTCGATAGTTTGACATTACTACAGGCATTATTGCAGGGGCCAATTATTATTATGACATTTCTTTATATTCTTTCCCGAAACGTTAATTTAAATCCAATCTGCCCAAGCCATTCAATTGTTATTATATTAACTATAATTTTATCAACTTTCGATTGAACAAAAATTCTATTGAATAAATTTCATTTTTTCATCTCAGTGGAAATGCGCGTTTACAAGGGATGACAAATGAGGATTTCGCAGTGGTTTAAAAATGTACATTCAAATAAATACGCGGCTCGCGAATTAAAACAAAATAACGGCGTGGACGGAAATCGCAATTAAATCAAAGATAAATTGAAATAAAACGACAGTCAGGCGTGCGGCGCGGCCGGATATTGCAATTAAATCAAAGGTAAATTGGAGCGAAATGATGGTCGACCTGCACGAGCTAAATTAAAGTTAAATCAAACGTAGATTAAAATAAAATGATACGGGCGCGAATTTCGTCCAATGTGGATTAAAACAATGTTGGGTTTTATAGACGTCCGATGGGGAGAGACTCGCTTTAATTTATATTACGGTGAAATTAAATGGTGGTTTAATATCAGTTTGTAAAAAATATATATATATATATATATATATATATATATATATATATTTGATGGCAGCATATTCTGTTCGGGGTCTCGGAAAGCACAATGTAATTAAACGTGGATCGAGTTCGATAAATCGCGCGTGGCAAAACTAGCGCGTAAAAACGGCGCCGAGAGCGCGGGAAAATATCCCAGGTAAACGAATGTTCTAAGTAAACTGAGGGAAGCATATATATGGGAGAGCGTGGCCATTTTCATAGTGGCAAGCTTGCCAATTAGAGCGTACGACGACTCGACCGAAATTTTCCAGTCATTTGACCTTAAAACCACTGGAGGTGCAAGGACACTCGAGATAGGAGAGTAGAAGAACCAGTAGTTAAAAGAGGACTGTCGCTTATGAATGTATGTGTGTGTGTGTGTGTGCGTGTGTGTGTGTGTGTGTGTGTGTGTGTGGGGGTGTTGTGTGTCATTCCGTGTGTACGCTTGCATGTAACATAGATGTGCGTGCGTAAAAGAATCTCCATCGACCGCGTCAGTCACACGAAAGTATTGCGCACGTCTGTAGTTTTGTT
>Ga0157364_1002679_pt1 | contig 16814 bp, 10 predicted proteins | sample AttsexASBM2_FD_111476 | JGI IMG/M metagenome (GOLD analysis project Ga0157364, IMG submission 111476) | Fungus gardens microbial communities from leaf cutter ant in Ribeirão Preto, State of São Paulo, Brazil - Atta sexdens ASBM2 | ecosystem: Host-associated > Fungi > Mycelium > Unclassified ... | reverse complement strand
TGTGTGTGTGTGTGTGTGTGTGTGTGTGTACATATATATATATATATATGTAAATTTTAGAAAAACCGTTTCTCTATTGACTAATCGTTTATATGGCTTTTAATGTATTGCGTGTAATGTATACGTGTACACATACACACATACACACGCATGCACGTATCCGCTTGACCCTGAACTTTCTAAGCTAATTTAAATTCTTGACTAGTGCTCGTAGATGTACTCGGACTTCTTTCGTAACGACCTCGCCTTCTTACTTCCGGTGAAAACTCGCGATTCGCACGCAACTCGAGAAAGTCGAATCTATCCATTATAAAGTGGAAAATTGCATGAACTAGATATCATTTCTGATATGAAAACCATGAGATTTTTTTGTGAGCTTTGTTACTTTCAATGCTGAACGGTATTGTTGTATACTTTTATGCATAATACTGGTTGAGGCACGATAAGGATTTCGGTATAGTCTGAAGTCTCACACGTTCTGAGAAATCTGCAAGACGGCCCACGCGAACGGAATAAATTCCTGTTGAAACAGACTCGATCGCGAGCGTAACAATCGGAGAAAGTATCGCGCACGGTTGCAGAAAAAGGTGCACGCGAAAGGTCGATAACGAGATTGTGATATCATATTATATAGTACGATCGCGTAGAGCGTTGATATCATATACTTTCTCTATGACTGACAATCTGCATTAAATCATGTCTCTTATCTTTAGCATATTTATACGCCAATAAGATTTAATCAATACATCTTTTACTAACAGTATCCTATTACTTATACAAACGATAGTGATTTATTTGTTACACTTGTGTTATTTCATACATTTCATGTTCTTATTTTGAAGCACATTATACAGAAATCAAAATAAAAGTAATTAAAAAGAAATCAACGGAAATTATATTGTTATGGAACAATGATCGATTTATCTTCGAATCAATGATCATTATCACAAATGTAAAATTTCGCGCATTCTAGAACACTGCTAAGCGCATTGCTTGTGCTCGCATCGAATTTCTATAATCGTCTTTTTCGCGCGGCCGGCGCATCAAGTAGGATGGTGCCGCCTTGGATCGTCCTCGTTATCCCCTCTTGATTTTCATTGCGGAAACGTCACCGCTCGCATCGGGGGCGAGCCGGCTCCAGATTCTTTTCCACTTCGTTCCAGCTCGTTCGTTCCTTGAGATTCGCAAAAGGTTGAGTTTTGGGGAAGAGAGAGAGAGAGAGAGAGAGAGAGAGAGAGAGAGAGAGAGAGAGAGAGAGGGAACATAAAGACGAGCATCGTGGCTTCATTACTGGGAAACCTGTTAGTTATGCTAATATCGTCTTACAAACCTTTCATTATCGTTGATGAGCAATTAATACGCTTGCCTGGTCCTCTTGCTCGGCAGTGCTAATGCACTCTGAATGTCTCTCAATTAAACGGCGACGTTGCCCGCGAAGCCGAGCAGCTAGCTGATCGAGATGGACGATTGAGATCCGCTTTTCTCCTGCCTTCTTTCTTTTTTCTTTCTCTTCTTATCGAGGCGCCTCTGTATTACTCGACGAAAGTGACGTTGCTTCTATCATTGGAACAATATATGACATACATCTTCAATCGCACGTTTCATGAATTAAATGAATTTCCATGTACCTAATCTGGGTCAGGATGATACATTTTGCATGATCAGACATCGAGCATTAAAATTGGCGACAGCCGTGAGGAGAAAATTCGCGCAAGAAATACAAGGCGTCGATGTACGAGGTCATGCAATAAAGTGGGTGTGGTTGGCGTTATTGCACAAGTTCCTCGATACGGTAAAGTGAAGAAAAGGGCACACTTATCGTAGCTAAGAGCAAATTCAATGAATTCAAGAGTAGGACAATCAACTGTGAGATCTTTCAGTGATTTCGCAAGAATGCGCACCGCATTGAGATATTAATGCAGAATTGATGTACCCAATTGCATGTATTCGTTCATGCCGATTCTGATGTTAAAGAGACAAACATCGCATTTCGGTTATGAAGCAGGAATGGAGAAGAGTCATGATCAACAGTCCCTGGAATCGAAGCGAATTGAAGGCGTAACGTAGATATGCGGGACGCAACGTCCGCGAAGACGAAGAAGGAAGGAAGAACGCCGAAGAAAGAACGAGGACGTGAGGCGTGATGGTTGGAGGAAGCCGCTCAACGGGGGGATGTTGATCTGGTTAGGCCGGTGCCAGTGAACGCGCCGGTCGTCGGTTAGGCTGACCGGACGCCGATCGGCCTGGCGCGGCTTGGCGAGAGAAGGCGCGCGACGACCTCGACAGGGCGTGGCAGGTCACCGCACAGTGGCGCAGAATGTCGGACGAGTTTCCTTTGGATCTTGCCCGCACAACTTTCGAAGACTCTATTATATCTTCCTTGCACAATTATAATAACACTATTCTTACTAACTCTAAATTCTTACTAACTCTAATAACAGTTTCAAATTGAAATATTATGAAAATTCGTCCGAAAAAAAAAATAAAGCAACATATTTGATTCCAAAAATAAAATTCGATCTTATTTCTGAGGCAGATTTGATTGTTAAATAATAAATAGCGTGTATATTATATTAAATATTTGACACAATCATTTAGTAAAATGTAGCACATTTTATGTGCTAATTTTATATGTAATTATTTCTTTGATAACGTATTTAACATAGTTACTTTTCATTTTTGATATATAAAAGAATATGTCACAAACTTTTATCTTTTCGTTTAAAATTTACAATTTTGTCAAATATGTTAACGCATTACAGAGATTATATAGAATTGCTAATGTAATAATTTTATATCTCTAACTTTATACAATTACAAGTCATATAATTGAATTAATACGCATATGTTTAATTTCTGTTTTCTTATATTATATTTTTATAATTTAAAAATAATTACAAGTCGTCAATTTCTCTTTTTTTTCTTCTCATTCTCTCATATGTTAGGTTTTTATTGATTAAACTTCCGCCGTGTGATCTTCAACTGCAGCCGTAAATGGATTATGTAATGTATATACATAACAGTCGATCCATGAACTTGTTCATCACGGGAGACAATGTTCATGCTTGTTGATCGATTACGGCGTGTCGGTGCGATGCGAATCGATGGTTCTTACGCGCGCACCTTGTTGATACACCGGCGGCATCGTCCTTTCTCACGGAACAATTCTTTGCGAGGTCGCACGGTGGAACGAAAACACGTGTGTGGAATTTCTAGCGCGAGCCCGCCGACGCAAATTCTTAACCTCGGTACGTCCTCGTGCAGAATTCAGCGCGCTCTGCCCTTCGCGCGAGCGCCGTTTTCCCATATAAGGGATCTTGGGATCGCAGCAGCTCAAAAGATCTCCTCGGTAGCAACCAACAAAAATTGTAGCGCGCACTCGCTTTTATTTTATTAACGTTTCGTTACTTGTGTGACAGCCTGCTCTGCAATTGTTCGATATCCATTCGGCAGCAATGTAGTTGCACGCCAACGATGCGTAGGTGAGATACACGTGTAATATAATATAATTCAACGTGTTAAAAGAATGGTGGGTTAGAGTTGAAACACAATGCCGTACGGTATTGTAATTTCCACAGGGTCATACAAAGGGAGGCGATAAGGAGGAACAATAGCAACTACCAATCTGGATCTAATTACTAGCTGAGCTTTCTATTCATGGGAGTCGAATAATATCTCTCGATAAAATCCTGTTTTCAATTTAAACGATAATTAATGATATAATCAATTGAAAATCTCGATTTACCAAACTAATTCTTGTTACGAAATTTGAAATTTGTTCATAGAAGAGTTGCAATAATTATAGGAAAGGCGTATAAATCGTAAAAGTCATCCATAGATGCTTAGTTGCGCATGCGACAGAACCGTTTGAAGCTATCCTGAAACGTTGCTTATATCTATCTGTCATTTCGTAACACGACAGGTGTAATAATGATTGAGACAGTCAGAAGTAGCTATGAAACGGACGCGATTTTTATAGGAGAGAACTGTTAAGAGCTTGTCCTGAAGTGTTGCGTGATGACTTAATGCTGTTGAATAATTATAAAGAGAAAGAAATATTTTATGCGCTATAAATACTGTGTCTCCGTGATATTATCGACTTTTAAGAAATTTAAGATTTCGTTCACAAATATTAGCATGAAAGATCGTGACACTTGATTTATATGTATGATTTATATAACGTAGGTAATTTATAAATGCGCCAATTTCGACCTATGTCAATTTAATCGAATTAACAGCTGTAAAAAAGGATGTAAGTCAAACAGGTAACAGATGTTACCTCAATATTATGTACTCCAGTTTATTATAATTCCATTATTCATCTTCGAACAATGAATAATCTCTTTTAGGGGTTGATTGAAAAACTACTAGCATTATAATTTCAAATTACTATAATTATTATAACTTATAATATCTATAATTATCAAGGCTACGGCTAATTGCAGAGATCTGACATCGAGGCACTAATTTTCGTATTGCCTTCCACACCTGCGTGCTTCAGGTGCAAAAAATTGATCGGCCAACCACCCGAGTATCCAAGAACGAATTCTTTGGACTCACTGCGTATAGTAGTTTAACGTGACGTGGTTCCAACTGAGTGATCTCTTAAGGTTACAAGAGATTCCTCGGGTCGGGGATTCGAGCTCGGCAAGAAAGGAGCCGTTATTTTTTGAGAATTCTCCGTCTTTTCCCAGGTCACGGTCGGATGCAACCTCGCGGATATTCTCGAGGTCTTTTTATCTCGAGATGAACTGACATTCACAGCATCGAATTTATGTTGTTTGTCCTCAACGGCATGCTTTTGTAAGCTTCTCGCAATACTGTTATTCAAATTATGTTATTCAATGTTATTCAAATTAACATGCAAAACTAAAGACCGAAGCAATTAAGAAAATAAATCATGTCCGATTATGGCGTACGTAAGCAGTATTGCAATACTCTAAATGCGATATCTACATGTACTTAAACAAATAGATTTTATTATATATGATGGAGATACAGCAGAGCTGTATTATAAGTCGCATTTTCAGTAAAGGGCCACAAGACGCACAATTAATATCGCAAATCGCAACGCGCATTTATATCGTTACACGAATGTTTCTATGTTCGCCAATTTAAATTCCGCTTAGCGCGCCTCTTGGCCCGCGGGCATATCTGATAAGTCCACGCGCATAATTTAAGGAGAGGGCAACCCTCTCCACTCCTTTCCTCTCTCGCGTTCTCACAGTGACGCGCGAATAATTTAATAACACATGCTCCCGAGTCGGAGCGCATCTTCGCGAGCCCTCTTGCACTACGTCGACGCACGACGAGTCCGCAAGGGGGCCTAACATCGTGTTTGTGGAAGGTATAATTGATGCAGGACCAGCCGGGAGATCGCGTTTGCCCTTAAGAGTTTGGAACTGGGTGGAGAAAATATAGGTTGTCTTCGTTACCCAGCCTTTGGTGCGCGCCCGATCGCCCGCGGTGCAACACGAGGATGATATATTCGCTGCAACTGCAGCTGCGCTGCGCCATGCCATGCCATGCCGCGCCACGCCGCGTCGGTCGTTTCATGAGATTTCGAAACTGCCTGCTCGCCTCGCGAAAACAATGAAGCATCTTCCTTTATTATATAGCTGTGGGTGACCGCGTTTTTTTAATGTAACTGCAATCCGCTGAATGTATTGAGTGAGTGAGACAGAGAGAGAGAGAGAGAGAGAGAGAGAATCCATCTTCGCTCAACTCTATTCTTTCTTTAGGACATAAAATCAATAAGCTGTCAAATAAAATTGTCTAATAGAGAAACTGTCTTTTTATGATATGCAACTTGACGAATTTAGACAAATTTCAATATATTTCAATATAAATTATACAACTTTAGAGTGCAATTGTACAAGGTTACGCGAATCGAACTGAACGGATTGAACGCGCGTAGCGTGATAGACGAACGGAGATGTGAAATTACTCTTTCTCTTAATGACTGGTTTTGAGTTTAAATAATACGTTTAGTTGGGAATCTGATGAGATTTTTCTGCACCGGACGAAGTGATCCAGAGTTCAGTTTCACGGTGCGAACAGTTCTTGCGCGTGTGAATGACTTAACTAATTAGCGTTTTGCGCGAAGCGACCGTGAAGAGGCGGCTTTTCTCGCGCGTGCCTGACTCCGTACCGTTAGAATCGCGAATGCATCGAGAATCCGAAACAGTGTGGGGCCTATTTACCGTAATCAATGACTACGCGTTTTACTGTCGGCGATTATACGAACCTCATTGTTACATCGAGATCCCTGGACTCGCACCTAGCAGTATAGATTCCCTGTTGCGCGATGAATTCTCTTGATATTTCTTCGCGCGATGCGCACGTAGATAAATCGTAGATTAGAAGTCGCTTGGCGAAACGGTCAGTGAGCACCTACATTCAGCCCAGCGGCATGAATGTAACACCTGTTGGATTCCGAGTTCACAACGCGTGTCATTACCAGTTGGACGATGATGAGCAAAAATCATTTAACTCATAAAATGAAACAAACAATTACTTACACATAAAATTAGTACAATTATTATGCACGAGACTCTCCATATTTTATCCGAAAGATATTCTTAAGAAATGTTTTTAGAACATTCGAAGAACATGATCCGTTTTTTGAACGTCTTGAACGTTCCTTAGAGGTCTGCGCTGTATGAGTCGATACTGTAAACTTAATTTACTTAAATTCAATTTAGCATATTGTTTAGACTTAGCTTGAAGGACTTAGAAATAAATTTTTCGTTTACGATACATTCAATATTATCGATCATCGGAGTGCTGCGAGTAATAAGTTAGTAAACCTATTATTCGGTTACGTACCTACATATAATAGGCACGTAAAATACAGAGATCGACAAGCACTTTGTTCGGTGACAAATAAACCTCGCACTTATCCTCCGAAAGCTGACCAATTAGACGCTATCTCTGCGGGGAGGGGGGAGAGAGAGAGAGAGAGAGAGAGAGAGAGAGAAAAGACCTGAATGCCCAACGGCATGAATGCACGGCCTCGATCTCCACGTCGATCCCGATCCCCTCCTTCGGCGAGGGAACCCGGCATGTGCGAGGAAGGAGACCGGTCTGCCGTTGCGTGTGCGACTCGCATTACGGCGCTGAATATTTCATTCATAAGCGGGCCGAGCAATTACCGTATTCCACGAACGTGTGGTGCGCGCAAGGGACGTTCGCGATCGCGCTTACACGCGCGTTGCATCCCGCGGTCGTTGCAGCTGCAATTACGCGAGGCGCGGCCCTCAGCGTGGTGAATGAAACGCATCCGCGCTCCTGCTTTTTTCCTCTTCTTTTTTCTTTCTTTGTCCTTTTTCGCTTCACGTCCGCCTTCGGGCTTCGCGTCTTCCTTCGTTTTTTCTTCTTCTTTTATTCCTATTCCTCTCCTTGAGATTTCCTCTCAATAGATGAAACAATCCTGATTTTTTATACATCGATGGAAATAGCGGCTTGCCTTTTCGTTGATCGTATCTCGCGTGAGAATTTACGGGACAGCGAGGAAGTCGCAGCTGCCGCGCGAGGACGATCTTCGGCCGCGATTCAAGCCGGTCGGAGGCGCGACGCGGACGGTACATGCGTACGTGTCCCGTTCCGCACGTGAAGGTACGCATTGGGGACCGGAATATACAAAAGAGTAACATTAAGCGTGATTTACATTTAAGGGCGATTTTTATTTGCTAGAAGCCGCGTCTAGTGACGTCATAGCGAATTTGCTACTAAAAACTTCTTCTAGACGTGGGTTTGTTCTTATAGCGTATATTATATTAGTCGCGGCGAATACCGCTTTCGACGCTTGTCGCTGGCTTATCGCTAATTTCTTGCTGCTCCTCCAGAGCGAATTTTTAAGTCATCAGCGTGAAAAGACAAATTTTTCCGAAATGCCTCGGTCACTCAGACCATAAGCATCAGAGAATAATCATGTCATCGAATGACATACTTTGAGCTGCTGTTGTGCTTTGTGACTATTTGCTTGATGACTTCAAAATTTTAATCACTAGCGAATAAAAATCAAGCGTGTACAAGATGCTTCATCAGCGAATTCACGGATGAATCAAGAAGCTTGCTTCAAGCGAATAGCAGCAGAATCGAGAGAATTCACTGGCGAATTATTGACGTGACTAGACGCGGCTTCTAGCGAATAAAAGTCGCCCCGTGTAAATTACACTTTAACGAACGAACGTTACTCTTCTATATTCGCACAAAGTTTTAAATTCCAATAATATCTAGTATCACCGTTGACTTTTTGCACATTCATGAATGTAGATTCAAGCATATCATTGACAAAAAAATTAACATTTACATAGTTAAACTTTAGTGTATGTAAGACTATATCGATATTTGTAACACAAATCAGGAAACAAATTTTTTTAATTTTCAACTCTGCGTTCTTAGAATAATTTTGAAGATCAATGAAAATTCTTTGTCTTAAGATATACCGCTAATAACATGCTGCTACATTTCTGCTTGCAGAATTTCCGAGAACACCGTATAGACGGCGCAGCACTACCGCTACTTTCAGAAAGCCACCTGACAGGCACGATGGGTATGAAGCTCGGTCCAGCCTTGAAGCTGCGTGTGATGTTGGCTAGAAAACTCGGTGCCTGCACGGTATGCTTGCACTGTGCCCACTGTCACCAAACGCCGCTACCGGCGTTAAGTGCAGCAGCCGCGGCTGCAGCGGTAACGCAACAGCAACAGCAGCAGCAGCAGCAGCAGCAGCAGCAGCAGCAGCAACAGCAGCAGCAACAGCAGCAACAACAACAGCAAACGCCGGGTCGGCGACCTAGTAGCACTGGGAACTGACAAACAATGGCGGAGACTCCTCCATTAGGGTCTGAGACAGCAGCAGTCGGCGTGACTCCGACGTCGTCGTCTCCGGACCCGAACCGGGCTCTCAGGATAGAACGGCGTATATCTCGCCCGGTACGCAAACCAGAAGTCGTCTTCAAAAAGCCTATCAAACAGTGACTCGCAAATGACGTGTTCAATCGAAGAAGACGATTTTATATATATCAGGAACTATGGAGACTCCGCCTGTCAATAATTAAGTACCCGGAAAAACTTTTAGAGATAGAACATAGACCGAGAGTTTTAATCGAGACTGGATTGAAGGATATAAAAAAGAAAGAGTGAGAAGGGGGTTGGTGTAGCCTGTATAGCATGTAGCATGTAAAGTGCTGAATGCTTGAGAATAAAAATATTTTTGAGCGTTCGTCGATCAGGATAAGCTAAAGCCTAAACTGTAGAGACCTGAAGAACTGTTGTTCAGCGAAACTATAAGCTTCGACTGTAATGACGGATTACATAGAACTTAGACGCAGCAGGAAGATATGTTAATTAATTGCGTATGATAAAACTGAAAATAGAAGAATTGAGAATTCAGCTTTGTATGGTCTTCGATTATTGAACGAGTAATATTTAGATAGAAAAACAGAGAAATATTTTTGAAAATTCTATATATACATATATACATAGTAACGATAGAGTGAAACCATTGAATAGTTACAATTACGAGGAAAGATGGTCGAAGAAAGAAAGTTTAGCTGAATCACATGTATATACATACATCGTTGCAAGAATAGATCTACGTAAGATAATTAAAGAATTAGTAAATATATAATAACGATGCCTGAACTTGAATGTATTTATTTACTGAAACTTATATTTCGTTAAATCTATTGGTTAAAGATTCAATTTTAATGGAATAATTTGGTTAAAGATTTTATTTTTTTTGGACTTATAGGACTGTGTAAAATTTCAAAAGAACCACAACGGATATAAAATTATAAATATTTATTTTTTTTATATTTAAATATGAAAAATATTGAGAAATTATATTTATATAAATAAAAATACGACGGCATAGATCTACGTGAAGATTTATAAAAATAGGTAATTTTAAAACTTGTGATCTCTATCATGGATTCAGTATGTACTTAAATAATATATTTTACACTGTGAAAAATAGAAAATTAAGAATGCATATTTTGACATATTTTGTTCGCATTGTATAACATAATATTTTTTATCATGCGATGATAAATATATATCGGGGATACATTTTTGTTTAAATTATTTCTGTTTAAATATTTTATTAAGTTAAAATTTCTGTGACCCAAATCCTACAAATAAACATATTTCTACATTTTATTGTTTCTGTATAATTGTGTTTGGAAACTTCTCTGGACAGTATAGTAAACTAAAAAAAAAAAAAAACAGAAAATTTATTAAATGTATCAATACTCTCAAGATTATGTCGGTCATTACAACGGAGTTAATTTTATTTTATTTTTGGAGTTCTTCTTTCGGGAGGTGAAATAACTAATAGATAGTAAATCAAACGAGTGCCTATCTTCGTAAAGTCTTCCAAGACGACGTTGTCGAATGACCGATCGGATTAATTTCCGATTCGCGATGGAACATACTATTTTTGATTACTTGAGATCATCTTGATCGACTTTCTGAACGGCTGAACTCGTACCTCTGTACATCATACGAAAAATCGATAAAATAAAGAAATACTAACTCGATGAAAAGAGAAAAAAAAATAAAGAGAGGAGGCGTATGTGAAATGTACGCATTTATGTGTACATATGTCGGAATGATTAAATGCGATTATGTGAAGCGGATGTAAGTATAGATATACAATATATGTGTGTGTGTATATATATATATATATATATATATATATATGTATGTGTGTATATGTATATATATATATATATATATATATACTAAAAGAATACAATCTATACATAATCAGCGAGAAGAATTACGTGCAATAACAATAAATATACGTTTCGACGCGATAACTTTTAACTACCATAGGAGATATGTATTTGCTCAAATCGTTGTTTCTTTTATATATTTTAACGAAGTTTTTTATATGGACGAGAATTATTACAATAAATATACTAAATTATATTTTTGCTAATGCTCTATATGCAAGAATAAAATCCACGTGCGTACACATACACGAAAGAAAGACACATACATACATATACAAAAGGAATAACGTACATATGCATACAGACATTGACAAGTGCGATGACGACAGTTTCACGCGCGACGGACCCGTGTAGCTCTTTAGAAATTGTACATTATAGCGCGTTTCTTTTATTTTGTCCCTCTTAATCTCCAAGATTCATACAACGTCAAACGTTTATTTATTTAGAGATATAGTACCCGTTTTGCCTTATTGTATTCACGTAATGATTAAGATGTAAATGGTGGTAGGGCGATGACGTCAAACTGCGCTTACAATAGCGAGAGAAAGTGTGCGTGGCAAACGAATCGGTTCGTAAGACGAGCAGTATTTTTTAGATTTACATACACAAAGAAACACACACACACACACACACACACACACACACACACACACATACACACAAAGTATATACACGCGTATACAAACATTGGTCTGAATTTACTGCTGATAAGATTTACTGCATATAAAGTTATAATTGTATATACATGTATACATAACACTTGACACGCCTAAATAACACGTTTCTACACGTGCGTTCGCGCTCCCGAGTTTGTTTTTGTCGAAAAAAAAAATAAGGAGAAGAATATTAGAAATTGTAGCATTTCAAAATTTGTCAATGTTCAACTGTATAATGTTTTTATTTAATTAGTGAGAATGATCAGAGAGATGACGGTGAAAGAAGGAAATCCCTTCGCATTTTCTGCGGCTGATTACATAAGTCCGTTACTATACTTGTAATCAGTCGTAATACAAAATAAAACCAATAATAATTAGATGCTGTAATCATATGCGATATTCTTGCTTCTACGTTACGCAGAAAGATAATTGTAGGTTGAAGTTTGTTTACGTGAGTATTATATTTATTCGCGATTAACGCACTAACTTTCGACGTACATATAATATATACAATGATAACGTGATGTAAGGAAAAATTTCTTTCTGTTTGATATGTTTAACAAACGCAGCTCTCATTCGGTAACCTCTTCTTATTTCGAATAAACAAATTATTTTTTGTTAAATAATAAACTCGGGCGCGCTAACACTAATAGCGTTTTTTATTGGCAAAGTTGGTGTGCATTCAGAACACTTTAAAGCTGTTGTACACAAATCGACGTAAAGATGTTTAATGAAAATATAAAAAAACAATTTAAATCGCGAAATCCTAAGTATATTTTATTATTGCTATTTGATAAAGTGTATCTTAGGCATTTTATCAATTGAGATATCTCACTTATACATTCGAATTAGATTAGTGTACAATGATTTTGATGTGCGGTGAGTGCATACCAGTTCTGTCAATAAAAACCGCTATATATAACCGAGTTAGCGGCTTTTACTTAAACAAGACCACTGTACATAAACGCTTAAGCATTTATTTATGTCAGCTTCTACAAATGCCCCGTAGTATTTTATTATTTTAGTATCTTAGTCGCGAGGTTCACACGCTATTAATGCGGTAACTACGAGCGTTACGCATTAATTATTTCGTGCAGCATGTTCGTTCGATGATAAGAATGGAAGAATGGATGGAAGAAAAGAGTTAAAAGAAAAGAGCGATAAATGTGCTGACAGATTCTTTCAGCGAAGGATAATTTAACCGCACACATGGATTAGAAGTTAGAGAGAAAGGTGATAAAATCGACGATAAGGCAATTTTTTGTGATATTTCAAGATTTTTTTATCCATCGGTATATCTCACTTCCTTAAAACCGATCGACTTTACGGTATGTGTCCATCCCATCTCACCCGATCTCCCTTCGACTATATTTTTTTGTTTTTCCATCGCGAGTCTGTCGTGTATTATCTTACGATTAACTGTCATATCATGTATAGTAGAAATTAATGGTGAAAAGAGGAAAAACAGTACATTGTTTCTGTTAAAATAAACATTGTTGAAAAATAATAGCTGTGTTGCACTCAATTTTTACCGATTATTATGTTCTCACAAATATTATGCGGAGTTAGAAGATCTTTTTTGATAGCAAATATATCGATGGTTTATCGATGGATTTGATAAAGCGATAAAAACGAAAGCATCGTACTCTCTGGAATTTGATTACATAAATTGGATAAAAACACCTGAATAATGACATTGATTTACGCAAACGGTTATTATATTTTATTCATAACAAATTAAAGTACAATCAATTCATATTTTAAATAGTTGATCAGATAATTTACCTAAATGTAATAGAATTCTTTTCAACTTCTTAAACTATATATTTTATTCTATTAAACTGCATATTTTATGTAACACTTTTTAGATTAATATATGCTTACAATAAGTAATTTTTAATTCCAATCTTTATCCCACCTTTGCCTGCAAAGAAATTGATTATATTAAAATTTAAAAGTTATATTATAATAAATAATTAAGATGTATTATTACATAAAATGATTTAATTCTTTTAAACATGGCATTAGTGATTATTAACATCCAAATTAATAATTTATTGTTTAAAAAAAATCTTATTACCAATAAACATTGTTCAGCTACAATAAAATATTTCAAAAATTATAAAATTAAAATTAATGAAAGAAATTTATAGAATACAAGTTATTCTTCAAGAAAAATACTTAATTTAGATATAAATTATTACAAGATAAAGATAAAACATTTTGCTTGAAGGAATTTAACGGTAAATAAAATTATTTACCTGTCGATGAATGGCGAGCATACCATCTTCCTCATTCGCCAAGATTTCTATATACGCCTTTCCATTTTGATCCACTGTTACGGTTTTACCGGTACACACATTATTCTCCAAATTTCCAGAGATAACGTCGCAGTAAATACCAGGCTGCAGAGAGGTAAAGAGATGCTGCTTAAAGTCATGTCCGTCACCATTGATCGCAATGAAACCCGCGTTCCCGCGACTGAAAGCGATTTGATTCTGGCCATTGTCCCACCAGTTGTTCACGTCGGTATTATTCGCAGCGATTCGGAAGCGCACCATGTTGTAAACCTGACGCCATCGATGCTCACAGATCCAACCGTTACCGCAGGTATTATCAGAGTTGATGGTTGGAGATACAAGATTTCCTATAGAATCCTGCGGCGGGTTAGCGTCAAAACTGTTAAAAGCGAAGGAACTCATGATGCGCGCAGTTCCATAAGGATGTGCCAACATGAAAGCAACGGCCATCTGCAATATCACTTATTATTAATTCGATATTTAGATAAAGACGTAATTCAGTCTTCGTGTTTTTCTGTTTTTAATTTCTCTAGTTCTCTCGAGAATCACTTGCCTTGTATTTTTTTGATGACTTGTAGGTAAGTATTTCGGGGTGGCCACGTTGAGTATCGTGATTGTCAATAAATACTACAGCATCCTGAGATGGTAACAAACCCCAAGCTTCTCCCCAATTGGAAAACCATTTCAATTGATTCTTTCCGTTCAAGGCGTTGCTGAGTTCCATACCGTATCGGAATTCCGTAACCGCGCCGAAAGAGTTGTATTCATATTTACTGATTGCTTCGCCGCCATAATCAATCACCTCTTGGAATACATAAGGTCGCGCACCTGAAGGGAAATTATGCTTGGGATTGAGATTTTTCACCCGAGAGTAGATTATCTTTAGATCCTCCGGCCACATGTGTTTAGCTGCGTCTACTCTAAAATCCAGAAATTGATGAAATGGTTTATTTTGGCAAAATATAATAAATAAATGCATGTATCTTGTTTAATTAATGATTTTTAAATTAGCTTAAAAATATTACTAAAAATTTTTGCTTATATCGAGATAAGGGAAAGTAAAGTTCCAGTATCTGGAAGGAATAATTTCTTTGATCAGATATTTCGAAATATTGATTGGGAAATATTGTAATAGAATCGCATGGAACCTAAAGATTTTACTAACCGATAGCCAGCGATTCCAACATCGATCATTTTGTTCAAGAAGTTGACTATCTTCTTTCTGACATATTCTTTTGACTGATCGAGATCATGCAGGCCGGATAGCTCGCAATTCCGCACATTTCCCGCATCTTGATAATTGTTGATGGGACAAGAGACGTGAAAATCAAATCCAGAATACGGTACTCCCGGATAATTGAAGTTTTGAGTATCTGCTGTTGAACCGCCAGTACCCTTTGCGTTTTTGTGATTTCCGGTCATATGGTTGAAGACCACATCGACGTAAATCCTTACACCGGCATTGTTACATCTGCGAACCATGTTCTTGAATTCCTCCGCCGTGCCTGATCTCGTAGCCCATTTATAAGATATAGGTTGATAACGTTCCCACCATGGTCTATTCTCTATAATCACGTTCTCTTGGATCGGAGAAACCTGTAATAATTTAGGAAAATTTGTTCTAATTATCTAAGTATACATTGCCACTTAGGCGCAGAATTAAGGGAAATATTTTTGTGAAGCATATCAACCCTCTTGAGCTGATGATGATGTCTATTTGGAGCCACTCAATTATAAATCTTTTTGTCAAAAATGTCAATTAAATTTTCTTTATCTATAAAAATTCAAATTATTTTTATTAAGATATATTTACTTAGCATTATAAAGGGATATGATTCTTCTATATCTTGATCGCCTGAAAATAGACATTCTTTGGGTTTGATTACGAAAAATATAATTAATTTTTAATTTGGCACCTTTTTAATATATATATTTAACTGAATAGATGTAAAATTTTATTTCAAAATATTAATTGTTTGGATAAGATAAATCATAATTTTATGTACGCTGAGAAATAGTATACACAATTCCGTCATTTTAGTGCCTAAAATAGAAAAATGAATTTGTTTCATAAATTATATAATATTTCTTATCGTATGAAGATGCATTCCATTTTTTGAAAAATTGATATCACACGATAAGGAGTATATATTGTATAATTTATGAAACAAATTAATTTTTTTGGCTAACCGGACTATCGGAATTGTTGTGTATACTATTTTCCAGCATACATAAAGTCTTACTATATCTCTTTTAAATATTAATATTTTTAAATAAAATTTCATATAAACAACAAGTTCAATATACTAAAAAAAATTGTAAAATTAGAAGTTTTTCATTTACTTTCTTCACAATCCAAGTCGAAAGAATGTTTATTTTTTTGGTTAAAATAGGATAAATTTTTAATTTTTATACGATTTATATGAGTTTTTTTACAAGTCACTTTGGTTTCTTGAAATTAATTAGTATCTTTTAATTAACATGAACTAATGGATCTTACAGACTGGCGCAGCTTCAATAATTGTGATTTGCCGCAGCAACTCCGGAGAGTTAAAACATATCTTTGTCATTGTCTTTATCTATCATAATTAATAATTTTGTTGTAGCTTTAGCTCTTAATCTAGCATTAATTTTTACGAGACGGAAAAGCGCGGAAACAATGCTATATTTTGACGTAAAATGGACATAATGGACTATAACAAATCTTACTCAAGAAGAAGTTGTAAAATTTAAAAATAGACCATTGTTCTTTAAGTATTAAAAAAAGGTTTCTAGATTTTTCATAAAATTTTTTACAGTCATTTCGCGTCATAGTTTTCTTCAAAATTTGTTAAACGCTACAAACAAAAAAATATATATTGTACGCAAATAACAATATTAATAACTTGTTTTAAAAATTATTTTTCTTGCTTATATATTCGCAAAATCTATCATATGTTTATCACAAGCATCAAATTTATTCAAAATTTATTCTAAATCAACTGGCTCTCTCTCTCTCTCTCTCTCTCTCTCTCTCTCTCTCTCTCTCTCTCTCTCTCTCTGTGTGTGTGTGTGTGTGTGTGTGTGTGTGTGTGTGTGCGTGCGTGCGTGCGTGCGTGCGTGCGTGCGTGCGTGCG
>Ga0157364_1002678_pt1 | contig 16817 bp, 7 predicted proteins | sample AttsexASBM2_FD_111476 | JGI IMG/M metagenome (GOLD analysis project Ga0157364, IMG submission 111476) | Fungus gardens microbial communities from leaf cutter ant in Ribeirão Preto, State of São Paulo, Brazil - Atta sexdens ASBM2 | ecosystem: Host-associated > Fungi > Mycelium > Unclassified ... | reverse complement strand
CATTAAATACATATTCGTCGTACGGACATATTTACATGAGTAAATGTCATAAGCGATATATATAAAAAAATTAATCGGGTTTTTAATCGGTGAGACATTAAATATGTATAAATTTTTTAACATCGTGTCGACAAAAACATACGATTAATTTTACTTATCTGTGAGACGTGACATCTAACTTGCGTTTCTTCAACGTGTCTAATATATTCTTTCAATACGTATTTGATTTCATAGTTGCTTGAAAAGATGCCTTTTTTGACAAATCGTAATCAGTTTTTACATTGTCTAAAAAATTACTTCTTTATTTCAAAATTGATCTACATCAATTTTGTATATGTATGTACATAGTCTGTCTCAAAAGTTTTCGAATTTTATTTGAAAATCAAATTTTTTATATAACTTTTACAGAATTTTTATATAACTTTATATAATTTTTTAATATAATTTTTATAATTTTATTTTATCAAAATACGTTTCATCTAAAGTAACACAGTCTTTAGTAATGATACAATTTTTTAAAATCCTTATAATCTTATTTTAAAATAGTGAAAATAATCTTGATTAAAATCTTTTCTATTTTAAAAATTTACTTTTTTTCTTTTTATTTCATTTACAACTTTGGGAAATAAAAAAAGGGAATAATTACAGAAAGTGATATCAGATGAATACAGCAAATAATCAAGCATACCCTTTGAGATTATGTTTGCTTTTTATTCTATTATTTTTCTCGACAAACGTCAAACAAATACTCTCGGCGTATTACAGAAAATAAATAACATAACGTAGGAAAACGCAACTCTACATAGTTAGAAATAAAGTTTCATAGAAAAAAAGTTCCATGCTATTTCAACAGACAGCTTTAATTATATAGCTTGTAGATAAAAAGTTTACAAACTTTCGAGACAGATTGTGTATATTTAATTACTTATTTGTAAAAACTTTCAATTGCTCAAAGTAAATATATTATTTGATTTTTGTGAAAAATATTGCGCGCGAGTTTGAAAAAAAGAGTGAGCACACAATCAAACAATCATAATTCAAAATTTCACCTTGGCTTGAAGGTAAAACTTGATAAGCGGCCATTTTTAAGCGCGGAAAAAAGTTCTTCTGAGCCATTTAAAGTACGACGGCTCGTCTTCTCTCGTTTCATTTTAAGGATAGTTTTATCTAGGCTCTGCGATAGAAGTCGCTTCTATCAGCGAGACGCGTTATACTACTTTTTACCAGCACGGATTTATCCGGACCAGCCCTTGTCGAGTTCGTCTTGAAGGAAAGAGAGAGAAAGAACGAAAAAAAAAGACGTAGAGCGAGAGAGATGAAATTGGTGGCATCAGAGCGAATAAGCTTCATAAGTACAGATTATAGTGAAAATTTGGATTAAGATTGCGTTATTGTTTTTCGTGACGAGTTCGTGGCATTCTTAATTAAGTCGTTAGAATGTGCGAAGCGAGAAATAACATCGCTTTTTTCTCTTGTCCTTCCAATGTGCGACACGTTCCGATTTGCTTTAATTGAACACTATAGACACTTTAGAACAATTACAGTAGAAAGTGCTGTATTGGCTTCTTTTCCGATAATCGTATTCCGCAAATACTCCTAATGATTTCACTTTATATTGAATAACTCTGATTATTTTAGTAGTAAATGCTAAAAAAGAAAGGAGAAGAAAAGAGAGAGAAACAAAAGTCTATCAATTCGCTTAAGATGTAAAAATCAATATAGTTCGATTAGCAGTAATGTCATAATAATGTCATAATGTGTGTAGTAACATCATTTCAATATTTAAAAAGTATTTTTAACCCTATGATGATTTTCTTTTATTACACATGATAGGTCGTTCACATCGTGCCTCGAATTAATTTTCATGATTTTTACAAGTAAACAAAAATTATTAAATGATTCCAGGAAATAGAAGTACGCCGTTACTTTGTATCATTACTTTGTTATGATAACGATTTAATGTTCTGAATTTTTTATAATCGTAACGTTAATAACGGAGTTGAAAAAGTCAATTGTTGCTTGTAACGGATTAGAAAAATCACTCGTTACTGAAAAAAGTAAAAATATTCGATATTTATAACGTTTTACTTTTACTCGTTATTTATAATGAATAAAGTAATGCGTTGATGCAAGTTACAAGTAACGAATTACTTTTTTCGATAAATAACGCATAATGGTAACAAATTACTTTTCAAAATAACTTTTCCAATCTGAACGTTTAGTTAATTATCATTAGTCATAAAAAGTTGCAACGCTATTATCAAATTGTTATTATAAAAAGTAACGGTAAAAGTAACAGCGTTACTGTATTTCTATTTCTTGAGTAATTCGTATATATATTTTAATAGTTGTGTGCTAAAAAAAGAAAAGAGAGACTTTTTTAGTCAGATATTTCTAAAAGAAATTTGTACGAATTGCTCAATTGTGTATACTAAGTATTCTTTGCAAAAATGTTATTAAACACACGATTCTGTTTGAAAAACTCGGATAAGATTTTAATATTTTTGATTTTAATATTTTGATTTCAATATTTTTGGACTTTTGGCGCAATTGCATTCTGAATATTTCAATGTAGAATTTTGTTGTGTACAGTTGTTAATTTGGCATCCATGCGGTCAGCAGCGAGGAACACGCGAAAACTGTATATCTCTCAGCAAAATGTTCCACATGCGATATTGCATCTTAGAATTCGACGATGAGCTATGTATTAACCGTGTATCGCAAGAAGACCCGTCCAAGATGTCCCGGAAAAAGCGTGTAATAACTCAGTGAACCCGGTATACCGCTGCAATTTTTCTCTGTCGCGCCTCCGCTCGTTCTTTTTTTGTGTTCATGATACAATGTCGCTTAGATAGCACGTCGTGTCCACAATAACGGAAGATATTAGATCGATAAAAGGGCACCGTTCCCAGATGTAATAAAAACGTATAAACACCTACGAAACGCATAGCAATAAAAATATCCCCCACCTTTCTATTGTATTTGTTCCACATACCTTCTGGAAAAAAATCTGATTTATCTTTATGGAAAACCGATTTACAATATTTGCAAGCTCCGTAAAGTCATTTAAGGTGGTTGTACTGCGGTATATAAATCATTTGATCTATCTAACTATACAATTTACGATTACTGCAAAATCATAAATAAGTTTTGACTATCCGTTTAATAATTTTCACAATAATAAAAAAAAATGTGATATCGATTTACATTTATTGAAACTGCTTTGTTTCATGGAGATAGACATAGAAAAGAGATGTAATACAAAGGATGAATTACATCCAGGAATAAAAAAACAGAATGAAGTAATACGTTACTGTGGTTCTGTTGAATCAATCTGTTAACCAAGAAAGAAGAAAAGAAAAAAGAAATGTAACTAAATATAATGAAACTAACAATTGCCAGAGAAAAAAATGTTTGACGGTTACAATTTTCAATATTTTAAAGAACTTAGAAATGTAATTTCTTGTATTAATTACAACAATTTCTCTATGCATATATTTTTTTATTGAAAAATTAGGAAGCGAAAAACGGGAGTCATGCAATAATTAGGAAATTTCGAAGCAACGGCAGACACATGGGGAGTCAGAGTCGGCCAGGGTTATCGCCATTTCCGAATCGATTCTGATAATTGAATAATCAATCGAACCCCCGGGATAGAACCTAGTGCCCTCGAGTAATCTCTGCCAATCAAGATTCAATTAAAAATTGATGGTCTCTCCCCCTCATGCTTCTCCCGTAGCTGTTACGATTTACATGGCTGCTGTGTCGCGCGTACGTACGGAACCGCCTGGTTGCGTACACGCGACTTTCTATCACGTGAGTAATGGTATTCGGCAGGAAATGAAGACGGATGGGTTCCACCGATTGCTGGCGTTGCTATTAAAGCGCGCAACCGAGTCCCCTCGTTCGATTCGGGTTTGATACCACCACACGAGTCCTTCGTCAACCCTTACAAAATCTCGCCGTGAATCCGAATCCATTCGGGATTCGAGACATACGAGTGCGCATACAAATGAATCATATAAAAATCTGTATGATTTGAATCCAATCAGTTTCTTATAGCATATAGCTATCGCGTTCGCCATATTGTCATCTTATTATTTTTATTCCGAATCTCCTTGCTGTCTATTTTATAGTATCTTTCGTCTCATGCGTCTTTGTACTTTGTGATTTATTTCCACATCATCGCGAAGATTTGAGCTTTGTACTATAAATTTTTCTCTCTGTCAGAGAAAGGAGATATTATAGTGATTTGTCGTTTTGAATGCTTATTTTTCCTTGCGTTTATTTCTTTTTCTTCAGAAGGAGCTTAATTTTTGTTAATAAAAATTTTGTTATATAAATAATCATTAACATTTTCTAATTGTATCGATATTTCTGTAATAGTCTGTCAGAAATTACATACTTCATAATATAACATTAACATTTTTTCGTTTAAAAACTAACTTGCGTTGCATAACTTTTGTTCTTGAATATAAAATAAGGAATTTCTTCAGACTGTAAGTGTTTATTATACAACAAGTATGGAATAAAATCTTTGACGATCAGTTGAATCTTAAGTACTAAGATAATTCGGTGTGAATTTATATATTATACTATATAGTATATTACTATATATTATACTATGTATTATACTATGTAATCCTTTAAATTATGCTACGAAATGATTTCGATCTTAAAACACAGACCCAACTGCTGTAATAATATCACAAATTAAATTGACCAACAATTTAATAATTTTAGTAGGCATTTTTTGTTTTAGAATACTTTCGGATATTTTAATTACAAATTATTACTATTAAACAAACTTATTTGCTCTCAGTCTTTTGTTTTGAAGATAATGCAAACTATTATTAATAATAAAAAAATAATTATAAATACTAAATTTAAGTTTTCTTCATATAATTAAAAATGTATTAAATATATAAGATATAAATACAATAACAAACTTCATGCCCTTAAGAATATCATAGAATATGTATAATGAAGTAATTTTTTAAAAAAAGAAATTTTATCAAATTTTTTCATATAAAGATTTTAATGATCAGATGATCTCATTAAATCTACAATAAAAAATATACAAATACTAGAAATAAATAAAACGCGTTTTAATCAAATAGATCTCGAAAAATATCCGTTATATATAAACCGTTATATAGAAACATTTTAAAAAATATGATTTTAACTTTGTTGGTTTCTGAATAGTTACATTACAAAACATGAAGTAAAGCGGGAACAAAGGTTGACCTACTCATTTGCGCTTTGAAGGTTGTGACGCGGAAAACGTTATCAATGCGCGTCGATTAGCGTCAAACGGTACTCTCGTTTTAACCATGTTAACATGAAGATAATGGATAAAACTTTTATTTTCTTGATTATCGACTCGCTCATCAAATATACAAGCGGGTATGACGATTGTAAAATCGATAAAATGAAATAAGTTTAGTGCGAAATAGCTCTACGAATTTTCAACGCGTTGATATTTTTGGTACATGCTATCAATTAATTAATTATCGAGAAAATTAATTAGTTCTACGAATGATTTTGTCATCAATTTTAATTTTAAGCAAAAGTCTAACATCGTGCCTTGATTTTTATTAGTTATTTTCCAGATTACAATTTGTATATAATTAAAAATATCAATTGCTTAGCAATCTCAACTACTTAAGTGAAAGATTTAATGTTATTTTTTTCAGAATAAATGCGAATGTAATTAACATAGTTAATTGCGCTGCGGCTTAAATTTTATTCAATCTTTCAAAGGATGCTTGTTAAGTCATATTTTTTAAATGAAAACTTTATGGATGAACTCATTTCATATATGTGGACAAGGTAATATTCGCAATTGAAATGATCTTTAGTATGCTCTTCATTATTCTCGTTACTCTCGTTAATTAACGTCGTCTGTGCATGAAGGATGTCACTGAGGTAATTGTGTTTGGATCAACTGCTATTCTAGCGATCTCTCTCGTCGAACAACGGCTATGGGAGATCATCAGAGGCCACAGAATTTCGTAATTAGCCTACGACCTTTACAGAGGCAAGTGTTGAGTGGGCGTCTACTTATCCTTATCGTCACATTGTTTGATTTCATAGAATCTTTTATATATATATATATATATCCTAACAAGTGAGATTCATTTAAACATATAGTAACACTAACTCTATTAATCTTTTCATTAAAAGATTAATCAAACAATAACATCGCGGTTCGATGTTTTTGTTTGAAATTGTACAAGAAAAACAAAATCATCGAATGTTATAAAATGTGATTGGCCGGGCGATTTCGGTGTATTAAAAGGATTGATGTGTTTCTTTGAACATGCAATTATCGTATTATTATCATAAAGCGTAATACATGAACCGTTGAACCGTAATACTGACATCCAGTGAAAAACAAATTAAACTTGTGTTTCTAAATGAATTTACGTAATTAATTTAGCTTGAAAATAATTTGTGTTGGGCAATTTAATGCAAAAGCAAAAAATTTCACACGCAATTAAAATTGTATTTAATAACAATTTCACGTGAAGACAAACACGATGTGCAAAAATAAGTTTTAACTTGCAAATATATTAAATTCACTGATATAAATCATTTTAATCTTTTATTACAAGATTGATGTATGTATAGAAATAGAATATATTTCCGCGCGTAATACTCATTTTATTGAAATTCAATGCATAAATTTACGTTGATTTATTGCTATTTATCACATTATCTCATAAATGTATATAAATTAAAATTTTATTGTCTGAATTAATTAAGCTACTTTAACATAGTGCCCAAAAGTAGTACTTTAACATAGAGCAAAAAAAGAGAAAGAGATAGATTTTAAAAATTTGGTTTGATAACAATTTAGACTGTATTGAACATAATACATCTTTGTTATTGCCAGCAAAGCTAATTTTAAAAAGAAAAAGCTAAAGTTACTTATTCATCGCACTGTCTAGTAATCTTCCGACAGGAGAATTCCGAAGCATTCGTCAGAATCCGGGCGTTCCACGGAAATAGCAACATTGCTAATTCTCCGATTCGACTCATCCCCGCGGCGCAGCGGAGAATTCGCTCCTCGAACTCGTAATTTGATTTTTCAATGGTACGAAATTTGGTTAATCCGAGATATCTCGGAATGCAAACGAATCTAGCCAACCATGTAAACCAGGATACGCGTCGTGTTACTCGAAAGGATTTCACCGTCGGCTAATCGAGGATGAAATCTAGAAACACATTCGATGCTCTGCAAGTCACCATTAGATGGTATTCGGATATTTTAATCAGGGCTTAATAAGGATTAAGCGGACCGTGATACGATTGTCAATTGTACAGTGTTCTTTTTGTATGTAATTTTGGAGTGCTGGATTTAATTTTAATCGCTGATTTTAGTTTTGTTTTAATCAAACAAATGCGACTGTTGTAGATCCGCGCAATGATGAAAATGGTCGCACAAATCATTTGTCACGTGAGTTTGAAATTATTTTACGATTCTCATTTCTCACATGGATGGGATTCGCATAGATTTCGTGTAACACATATGTATCGGTGTCCGCGTAACGGCAAACGAATATGCGATATTATGTTATCGAGGAAAATGTCAGAACCATGTATTTATGTATGGTGTTTCGAGAGATTGACCTACACTGTTAGCGTCGCGGTACAACGCTGAAATGTTTTACTATATATAGTATGTTATACAATGTGGTACAATGTATGTAACACGTGCTCTTAATCTCTCAGTATATCAGCAATAATGGGCCCCGAAGCCGAACGGGGCACAGTGGCTCGGTAAATCTCCCCCCAAACCCGGTATAAACGACCATGGTGGCTCTATCCTCGACCATACTTGCTCGCATCAAATTGGTTACCCGATTCACTGCGTGATGGTTTAATGACTCAGAAATCCTTCCACTTGGTATCGCTTGCTGAGATTTTCTTCACTCCCTCTCTCAAGCTTGTAGAACAGGTTCGTTTAAACCGCAATAGGCATTCTGGTTTCCGTTCGTGAAATTATATTGTTTCTTTAGATGATTGGTTAATTTGATGGAATCAAAACAGTAATTGTTATTTTAACAATTTATAGGAAATAAAAGATCTCCAGAATTGATTATAGGAAAAAAAGAACTAAGAGAATATGGAAAGGAAATGATGATTTCGTTAAATAAATTAACGAAACATCTAATGGGAGAATCAATGTAAAAATTACAGATAAAAAAGTATTTTACAAATTTAAGTGCAGTAGCAATAATTATATTTTAGCAAATATATTAAAAGAATAAGAATTGATAATATTATAAAGTAAGGTAGAGCTAGTTGTAACACTTTTTCTTTAAATTATTATAAATCTTCACATAATTTTGATAGATTAATAAAATAAATGCTTTAAAACATTTGTTGTTCAATAATTAAGTACTTATAAATCCTTAATATATCTCGTAAATAAGAAAAAATTATGTTATTTACAAGAATGCAAAGTGGAAGTCAATATCACTTATGAGGCATGTTGAGTATCCTCGAAAGATAAGTTGAGCCATGAAAATAATCGTTTAATGAGGTTATATATTATTAAAAACATGAAAGGATTATGTGTATATTAATCAAATTTTTATTATTTTTATCTTAAGTATAATAATATTGTTTTTTTTAAATGCTTTAATTAACAAAATTAGAAAAATTAAAACCTTTACTCTTTATAATAATAATTAAACGTAAAATATATGTTTAATCTTTAACGTTATAGAATAAAAAGTATTGATAAAGACAGATTTTATTTAAGCAGCTGAGTTTATAAGGTTAGTTATGAGATACTAACCCAACAAGCCTCATATCGGTGTTAACTGAATTTATATTTTTTTATAACTGAAAAAGAGTAAATAAAATATCGATCTTTGAACATTAAATTAAAAAAATTACATTAATAACTTATATTTAAAAAATTTGACACATTTGATTATTAATCGCTTTAATTAACACGTAGACTAAAAAGAATACTCATCTAACAATTTTATTTTTGATGTACGAAAATGAAAAAGCGCACATATTTGGCTGTTGACAACCAGATATAAATTAAGCGCAATAATTTCTGCCTTTGTGCTACCTTATGCAAGCATGTATCTTTATATATTTTGGTTATTTAGATATTTGCATTTGCCCAATTTGCCTCTATGCGCAATTAGATCCCGTTTTACTTTAATATGTCATTATTTGAAGGAAGGTCACTGTTATATGTCACTGTTATATCACTTTGTTATATCACTTTTTTTTTAAAGAATATTTCTTACAAAAACTAAAAATGAAATTTTAGGAATATAAATACAAACATAGAAAGGAGAATTGTTCGCGTTGCATGCTTCAACATGCTCCTACTTTTTCCAACTGTAGCTCCTACTCTAACGAGAACGTTTGAGTGAGTAGAAACTGTATGGTAAGAACATGTTGAAGTATGTTGGAATATTCGATTCGAACAAACCTCTTCTATGATAATATAAAAGTTTTTATAATACTTTTTGTAATTTTGCAATAATTTACTTTTTCGTAAAATAAGCAAAAATGAGCGTCTGACAAAATAGGTCCCAAACCTGATACAATGGGCACAGTAATACCATATATGTTTTCCTATTCTTTTTTTTTCACAGCAATCATCTGTACAAAATATCTTCTGCAAGATACAAACATGTAATGCAATAATTTTTTTTTGAGGGCTTTACCATAAATATACGATTGCCTTCAGCTCCGATAAAGCTATTGAACGTTATAAAAATTAAGTTAGCTTATAATCTGTCTTACAGATGTGTCGGTTTACGCTACATTCCAATTTTATATTTAAAATCATATTATAAAAAAATAAGAAAAACAAATACTAATAAAACTGATTTAGAAAAAAAATGTAAAATGATGTAATAATTATCAATAAAACAACAATAATTATTTAAACTATGTAATTTACAAAAGAAAATCGTAAGAATATTTATCCATTTGTACCCATTTTTAGCTTTTATATAGAAATGTAGTCCTCTCGAGAAGATAACTCAGAGTTGTCTAGTTAAGCTTGCATTTTGAAATCAACGCTTTATGTTGGCAACAAACTTGCGATCGGCTTGCAATTAATGTAGAATCGGCATAAGACAACAAATTTACTCTTGATATATCTTGCAATATTTATTTATTTGTCTCTTATGGGCGAATACAACTGTATGTCTTGAGATTTAATTTAAGAAGGAGATTCAACATGATATTTTTTATCATAAACGCCAACATACAATCACTGTTCAATTCCGAACAATCACTGATCAACTTCAAAAACAACAATGATTTGGCGATATTCACGCATTATATTCATTCGCTGTTTTAATATATTCTGAAAGCAATAGGTTTTTTGAAACAATCACTTAAGGCCATGGCATATAGAAAAACTTAAGATGTAAGATTTAAGCAGTAAGAAAATTCACCAGTAGAGACTGTAAGATCATAAGCAGTAACGAATCCAATATGTTGATTTCCTTACTGCTTAAGTCTTAAGTTTATCCATGGTATCATGGCTTTCATTCAATGTCAAGTACGTTTCCTACAGAAACAAATCATAAATATATAAATTATGAATTTTTACTTTTTTAATTATCTAAATAAATCAAGTTTATATCAGTATTAATAAAGTGCAATATTTAATTTTCAAAAAATAAAAGGATATCTCTTTAGAAGATTCATATCATCAGCATCGATTTTCTTAATACATTTTTTAGCAAAATATGTAATGAATTTACAATAAAATGAGTGTGACAGAAATATTTTTGAATAAGAAATGCTTTTCATATCGTCGTTAGAAAAATGTTTAAGTAACTTGAGGGAATTATTATTGAGGAAGCAAAAAGCACAAAGCGGGATTATGGTTATTTAATTATCGGTCGACGTTCATTGAAGTCGTGACATCGACTGGACGATTAATCGCGACACGCTGTCACGCGAGAATTATGACACTGTATTCGTCCTTACGCGCGATTAAACCTGACAGAGACAAAGACGCGCGCGGAGGAGGGAAACTTTGGCGGTTGAGACGCACGCGATATCTCGGATGGAGTTGATATATTATCGATGGCGAAGATAACCTAGATAAGCGTCCGAACGTCCCTATATTAATCGCCAGGTGGCACGTGATGGATGCGATAGCGCTCCAGAAGGTTCGCGCGGGCCTCAGACGCACCATGCAGCCTCGGCCTTAATTACAATACCGATGGCCCACGTCTTACGTTATACCGATATTCGGCGGGGCGTGTTATTAATCGCCAATTACTCAACCCCGCAGATCCAATTTAGAGCGATCGGAATTATGAAAGTCATTGGCTAATGCTCGAGCTGCGGTGACGAGATATAATGGGCGCGGAATCTGGTTTATCATAAGAGATCGGTCGATATTTTTCAAATCCAGACATCGGACATCTTATCGTTTCATCGTACGGTTGTACTCTTTGATCAAGACGCTTGCATTAGCAGCCTACGGAAACGATCGACAGGTTTAGCGCACTTGCTATCGGGTGTGTGATTACGCTCCGACGATCACGCAATTCGTACACGTGACCGAATAAAGCGGGAATTAATCGATTCCCTTTTCGGAAGACGGGTCGAATTCGTCAATGTAGCTAGAAGAGGTGTAGGAGAGACGAGGAGACGAGACTAGCGGGTCTGGTTGGCAGCGAACTGCCCTTAGCACCCCCGACTAACAGGCGAGCCGGTGCAACGTCGCTGATTGGTGGCAGTAATTAACGTCCGGTCCTGATCTAGCAGCTCTGTGCAGCGTACCAAACACGTCCACTGCCTCGTCGTGCTACATAGATCATTGTTGCGCGAGCTGCCGTGGTTAGAGGAACTCCAGCCAGAAGCAGTACGAGGAGGCTGCGGTTTCAATAGATGCCCGAACGTTGTAGCGGATTAGCATACTGGCCCCGACCGCAGTGGAAACTGGGTTAGGTTTTAGGAAGCGCTCTCACCAATGTGGGGAAGGAGCTGCTCTACTACGTCATTGGTTAACGAAAAGCCTTCCGCTAAAACTTCCCTTCGGGCACACCCTCCGAAATCCACCTCGCATCCCACCGCAACGAATTGCTGTTCGAAAACGATAGGAAAATCCTCCAATGAACCTCTCAAGTTGTTATTTAACAAAGTCGATTCCACGCCCTTGGCCTTTTTAATGCCTTGGCCGTGTGTGAGAGCAGAGGAATTACGAGCCATTCGTGCTTATCGTTACCAAGCAATCGCTTTAATTTGCGTTTCACTTATTATTATGTCAGAAAGTATCATTTTTATGCCATTTTATATATGATTCAATTAATCTTTTATTTCCCAGTTGAATTTCAAAACAAATCCAACAGTTTTCGAATACTTACGTCTTTGTTCTCAAGTGCAGTAATGAGAAATTCCATTAGTGGCAAATATCGTGACTAAGTGCAAAGTTCACTAATTTCAGACATTATTAAATAGCATCGGATAATGCACATTAGAAAATTCCGTCAACAATATACTCTGGAGGACCAAAATTCAACTTTAACAAAAGTTAAACGTGGTACAATTTGCTTGCACGACATTTGAAGAAACATTTCAGTTCGTTCAAAAGAGCGTAAAACTATACGACTGGCATAACAAACTAACGGAATACAGACGTCTGAGAATGATTTAACGCCTGTCGTTTACAACTCGAATGGTGATTCGCGTTGTTTGAGATTCATCTTTACCGTCGGAAAAACGGCCGTTTTCGAGTCGCGGTCGCGGAGGTTCGAGCACTAACGAGCAAACACACTCTCTTCCTCTCTCGTTGGTATGCAATCGCCCGATTCGCCGCGACGACGCGGTGGCGTGGCTGTGTTGGTGCAGCCAGGGATTGCATGGCAGATTGCAGAGGAAGGTAGTGCTCGGAGAGTTGGGGGAACCACGCTCCACAGTAATGACGGCAGTACTTAGGGAAGCGGGCTTAAACCAGTACCCAGATATCGAACGAGTTAGCGATACGTTAACGATTCCCGACCCCGGTGTCACACATCCGCGTTGGTAGTACCGGAACGAGAAGCGGAGATGGCGAGTGTACGGCGACTGATAACGATAGACGTACATGAGGATTAACGCTCCTTCGATGTGATCAATTAGGAAAGATAATGCGATATTTGTCACATCAAATTATTATATTATTAATATTAAATATAATATTATCAAGTTATAAATATTAATATTAAATTTGATAAAATTTGATAAAATATAACATATATTCATTGATTTCAATAAATTCAAGCGATACGTATTTTCAATATGGATAGGTAGGTATATGTATATATAAAATATAAATCTGGCGACATTAAATTTTTTTTAAATTAAAGTAAGTAATACATGTATGACTTTTAATCCTTGCTAATATTATCTCTTCGGAGCTGACAAATCTATTGAACTTATTCATAAATTTCTTTATTAAAAATGTGAAACTTCCATTTTCTTTATATTATATCTGCAAAAATTTGGATTATTCTTATTAAAATAGTTACTTAGTATTCATTGCTCTTTTTGTTCTTTCAAATTAATTAGTGCCTTTTAATTAATATAAATTAAATAAGTTTTACAGTCTCTAAGTATCAATCACTGTATTACAAATTTTAACATTAGCTCCGGAGAGTTACTTATTGAAACTTTAATCATATTGTATAATTTTAACAATTAATAGATATATTAAGAAAGATATTAAGTAATTCACGATTAAATATTTTTCATGCATGTTTTGTATGTGCGTGTGTTTTTAATTAAAACATATTTAATATAATTTATTAATATTATTAAAATACAGATATATTCAATTTAATTTATATCTGTTTTTATGGAAAATAGATTTAGCATGTTGCTAGTACGAATACTTAATTCTCATTAAAATTTAATGAATATTTTGAGGTTACGCAAAGGATTTTCATTTCAGTAAGTAAAACTTTAAATTTCTGCTTCTTTCTCTCTCTCTCTCTCTCTTTCTCTTTCTCTCTCTCTCTCTCTCTCTCTCTCTTTCTTTCTCTTGTTTTCTCTCCTCAAAAATTCGCTTAGTATTTGAAGGATTAAGCTCTTCTGAGGAAGAAGCACACCTTCCCACTTCTCTCAGGCATTCATTAATTATTTAACACATTACTCGATGCCATTTCGTGTCCGCGAACTGCAGAACATATTTTCTGGAAAATGCAGCGATGAGGAAGTTTGAAAGCATCGCGGAAGCACGTTGATTATCAAAGAGTTCTCCATCTTCCAATTAGATCGCCCAATAAGAATGATATAGCATTTTATTAAGTTCGCCATCTTAAAGCGCGATTTTATATCATTAACATAGTGCACACATGAATAGTGCAATCATGTATGAGTAGAGAACGTTTACGATCTATAGGCGTAAACCTTCGATATAGTAGACGAGGTCAAACCGGTGACAAAGGCCACAGGATGGACTCCTGTAAACAGCTGAAACAGCAACCGCCAGTGCTGTTAACTCTACCCTCCAACGTGAACAGCCTGACACTGCAAAGCGATTCTCATAACTTTCGCTTTCTCATCCTTATTCGATCATTCTTAGAGAATACTATTGTTATATATCGACTGTTATATAGTATATGAATTGTGTATTAAATCGTCCGAAGAAACAAGATTTCCTCAAATCAATAAATTCCATTTACAGTTTCGTGCCTGGCTGAATTTATCGTCGTCATGTTGCTATCACGTAATCCTTATTATTATTATCATTATTATTAATTGCTGTATATCATTATACTTTTATAATTCTTGTCGGAACATTTTAATATACACATACATACACACACATGTACACACGCATGCAGGATGTTTCTTATCACCCGCAATTGGGACACACTACAAGAGTAAGCGTTTTATCCCAAATCTATCAAGTCTAATTATTTGTTGATCTGCAGCGTAGTTCTAATAAACTATTTTTTAAAATTATTTATAACAAGTTTATAACATTATTTATAATAAGTTTTCAAAATGCTCTCCATTTTGTTGTGTGTATAACGACGCACCATTATTTCTTACAAGATTATTTAAAAAATTTTATTTATAAGAATCAAATAGAAATCGAAGAAGAAATGGCCCAATTACATTGCGCCTTCGCAACTGTAGATGAAGAAATGCTAGTGAAATACAAACGACATAATTCGTTGAGCGTTATGCATACAATGAAATGGACAGCATTTCGAAAACTTGTTACAAATAATTTAAAAAAATGGTACATTAATTAAGATTCGGGATAAAACGCTTAATCTTGTAGTATATCCCGATTGCGAGTAATCAACACACTGTATACATGTGTCTTTTTAATCCGAAAGATTATTTGCTGTTTACATGAGAGTAGCTTTAAATTATCGCATTGCGCGAGATATAGGAAACAAAATCAACTAGCAAGTGATCGATGTGATCGGCTGGATCAATGATAAAGGATTATTCTCTCTCTCTCTCTCTCTCTCTCGCTCTCTTCTTCCCTCTCTCTTTCTCACCGATCGAATCGCACCGCGTACGATTAAGCACGATATTGTGTGTGTATGAGAGAGAGAGAGAGGGAGGAGGGAGGGATACCAGGTGCGTACATAGGCTTAATACCGCATTTCCAAGCAATAGGAAACGATCAATAGCGTTTAACCGCCCTTCGGACCGGTTAAACCGATTCCGCTTTCGACGGATTGAACGTTTGCGCTCGGCAACACCGAAATTCGATTATGATCGCACCCTTTTGCGTTATAATCGTATTACACGAGAATGTGTAAAACGGGCGTTTTCCTTTTTTTTTTTCTTTTTTTTTTGTTACAATCCCGTCGGATTTTTGTCCTGTGTCGTTTCTGTGCAATAGTTAGTGTTACGCGAAAAATACGACGAATTGTAGGCAGAACAAATGGTAATTAAATCAGCGATATCTACCGCGATTCGAGTCAGAGAGGGCAGCGGTTTCGGATGAACTTTTACCGAATGCGACGACAGCAGGAGGATGAGAAACAGCCGGAAGTCACGACCCCATTGTTGGGGTCGGCATTAACATATAAATAAACTCGGTCGTCGAGCTCTACTCGGTGTTAGACAGCTTTGCAACTTTTTTAATAAAAGGGAAGCTCCTCGGCGTCCGGTTGCTCGAACTGTCCGAATGGCGATTAATTATACGTCACGCAGATACTGTCTTTTGACCGCATATCCTATTAGGTATGTGAATTGGAATTGCTCTGAACAAATGCGTTTCTTTTAATTCTTTACTGTTGAAATGCACTTTTGAAACATAAAGTTTAAATTGCGCTTGCGAGACACGTATACATATATTCTTTCTTTCTGTATAAACAATTATTTTATTATATTTTATTATATTTTATAAATCCTTTTTGTCTTTTTTTTTTCTCTTAATCTTTTCTATTCTTTGAAGGTCCATCGATATTTTAATTGTGAATTTTTTTTCTGTAAAAAATAAATAAAATACAATCTGACTTTCATATGAAGTAAAAACTCATTATTAAATCCTTGACAAACATACCTATACAAATATATAATTTTTTCAGATTTTTATATAATTCGGAGCAATAAAAAAGTTTGCTACTTTTTGAAGACTCTTATTAGTGATGGAAGAGTTAAAATTCATGTTGCCGATGGAAGATGTATACTAAGAAAAAATTTACTAAATTTTAGTAAATATTTCTTTGAATAGTTCTAATAAAATATTTACTAAATGTAAACACACACACACACACACACACACACACACACACACACACACACACACACACACACACACACACACACACACACACATACACACCACCATATTTATT
>Ga0157364_1002677_pt1 | contig 16819 bp, 8 predicted proteins | sample AttsexASBM2_FD_111476 | JGI IMG/M metagenome (GOLD analysis project Ga0157364, IMG submission 111476) | Fungus gardens microbial communities from leaf cutter ant in Ribeirão Preto, State of São Paulo, Brazil - Atta sexdens ASBM2 | ecosystem: Host-associated > Fungi > Mycelium > Unclassified ... | reverse complement strand
TGCCCCCTTGCGGAGTACGCACGTACGCATTCGAGGTTTCGTTAGAATCGACGCGCCACGGCGCTGCCGCGTATATGACCATATATGACGATTGCGTACGCGCTGTGACATAATAATGCCCAACTCATTCCAAGTGTTGTTTTCTCATTTCATCAAACGTAACGCGACACGACGATATCTTGTTTACAAATTTCACAAATACATTCCCCTTTCTCCCCGTTACTATTTTGTCGTTTTTATCGCCTTGACTTAATTATCTCCAACAAGAATTCGATAACATGTCGAAAGATAATCAAGATTTCTGAAAGCACGAGAGATCGCATTTCGGTGACGGAACGTAAATGCGACGCTTTTCGTTCTCTCGTTCGCGCTTTTCGAATGAAAAAGGAAATTCAAATAATCAAAAAATCCCGTCGACTACTGAGATCTGCGAGACGCAAAGAAACGCTTCTGCGCATTAAATCGAAACGCGAATTACTCGCGATCAATCCTATGACAGATCAACAAAATAGATTATCGTTCACCTGTGTAGAATTAGCGGTGGCGAAAACAAATCGATGCTAAAACTTACTTGGATAAATTGTATCGTGATCGCCGATTTTCCGACACCGCCCCCACCCACGACGACAAGCTTGTAGGGCTGCGCATAGCTCTGTCTGTCAGCGACTTTCGACATCTTTCTCCTCTCTCTCGCTCGCTCGCTCGTGCTTGCTTGCTCTCACTGGCGCCGCACGCGCGCGATTAAACGCTCATCCCGTGTGCGTGAAATTGACACGATACAGGAGAGACGACTCAGACGACGCGACGTGTCGCGTGCGCGGAAACGGAACGGACGTTTTTCGCGACGCCGTCCGCCAAGGCTCGACCGCGCAGCCTCGCAGACGAGGCTCACTTTTTATGGTCGGGATTCTCCCTCCGCGACGGTGTCAGTAACGTAGGTTTTACGCTGTTTTGCGAAACAGTCGCGCGTGGCGCTGCGAGTTTCGCGTTTACTTTCTGGCTATTCTCCTTTCTAACCTGAAATCCCTACTAAATTGTGAATTGTGACATTTGTGACAACTCAGCACAACTCGTCAATGATCGAATTGTGTGGAGTCATTTAAATAATTATTTACATAGTACATCTTTCAAGTGACACGTAAGTGTGTTATTGTCCTGTAAACTACTGTGTTTATTAATTAGAATTTTAAATTACATTACATTTGAAAATAATTCACTGTGACATGATAATCTTTCTTGATAAAATAAAATCTTATGAATTTGACGTATAAATAATAATTTATTAAAATAGAAATTGCTTTGAAAATAATTATATATATATATATATATATATATATATTACAATAATAACAATTATATGCTATTATATGTTATTATATGTTAATCAATTCTTTTGTAGAGAATAATAAAGTTATTATTTAGCATCGATATTTTATATTGTAGATATTAAAAATGAATAGTTCGACAGACCCAAGGCGACCGGATAAAGAAGTTCGCTACAAACCACCAGGTTCAAATAATCAGTTACATATGCAAGATGACATGACTCCAGAATACATGAACGTCATAGGAATGATATTTAGCATGTGTGGCTTAATGATGAGATTGAAATGGTGTTCCTGGGTGGCACTTTACTGTTCCTGCATCAGCTTTGCCAATACGCGAGTAAGCGAAGACGCCAAACAAATCCTCAGTTGCTTCATGCTGTCGATATCGGCAGTAGTGATGTCTTACTTGCAAAATCCACAGCCTATGATACCACCATGGGCAAGCGCTATGCAGTAAATTTTTGTACAAATTTAATGTTTTGCACAGCTTACCTTAACAAATTATTTTTGTCTTATACATGAGTATTAGAATGAATGATTATTATATATATTGTATAAAGAATTTTCTTATAATGTACAAATGAATAATAATGAAATCATTGTAATAATTTATTACTCAGTATGCAATATTGAGTCCGTGTTACATTAATAATTTTCGAAATCATTTTATGATCACTCAATATTTGAATAATCTATTGCATATACACTATATACAGACGTAGCATTTTTTTTCATTGTTTATTTCTTATAAATAAATTTATATTATGTATTATATTAAAATTAATTGTATATTCTATGAATTTTCCCTAAGGGTACTATATAAATAAATATTACATTTTCTAAATATATATATATATATATATATATATATATATATATATATATGTGTGTGTTATATTGACTAGAATTTAAATGCCACCTGGTGCTTTTTTTTTACATAAGTACAGCGACAAAATTCGAATTCTTAAGAAAGTCGCATACTTGATAGTCGCATCTTTGGACTATGTAATCGCGAAATATTCTTTCATTCGCACTAAGTATCATCATCAAACTCGAGCAACTTGATTAGAGTATATAATATTGGATTGTCCAGAAAATTCGTGCCGACTAACCTATATAATTTAATAAATGTATACTAAGATTTAAATCTTCTGCGTTTCAATTTTCCTTCAACATCGGCACGAACTTTCCGGACAACCCAATAAAAAAATGTATTGATGATTATTACTGCGATTTGTACATTAAAGTATGATGTTTTAAGAATAGTAAAAAATTATATCAAAAAATTATACGGAACGTATGCGAGATTTGATCTTCATTTGATAGATTTATATTTAAAAATATATAAAAATCAATGGTCTCTTTGTAATTTTAATAAACGATATTAATACAAAATAGGCCATTACTGCAATATGTTGCAGTACATATTTTAATCTTAAGAGATTTAAAAATGTTGCAGAAATGCTTTTCTTTCCGATCCTAAACGAGTGGGGAATAGATTTTCTGATATGGAATTTGAAAATTTCCTCAAAAAGATAATTTCATATCACGTTTAGTTGATCAATTATTAAAATAATCGCTCGATTATTTTTCAACATTTCTTAGGAACATGCACACGTATCCTCTTATCATTGATATTTCTAAGTAATCCTGTTAGAAGAAGTTATTCTTTGTAATTGTGATTATTACAATAAGATTACAAAATTCTCTCATAATATCTCTAGTTGAAATATTTGTATCAAGATAGGACAATAATTGAAGAAAGTTCGTCTGAAAATCTATAAATCGAAAATGAATAATAAAACGTACAAAAAAACGTAAAAATGTTTTAAAGATGTTGTAATTCTAGATCTTCACACACGTCTGTTAGAATACCGTTTGGTTTGATTATTTAAGAAATTTGTAAATTGAAGAAAGAAAAGGAAGTTGGAGAAGAAAAATTTGGCACATGTATTTAAACACCTACTTCTGACTACTATTATCGTATCTCGTGGTCCTCGATTGGTTTTATTTCAATTCGCTGAGTTAACGTCATTTTACACGTAATAAATATTTTTTTTAATCGAAGTTAAAGAGAATCAAACCATACATGAATCGCGAAGAACGAAATTACTTTATTTCTTTTATCTCGATTGGCTTTTTTACTGAATGAAGACCTTCGCAATCGCATTGATTATGCCTCTTCATCTAGAATCTACGACTAGACGCTGCTCTCTCCTCGTCCCACCAACGTAATGGGATACACGTATTTTTTCCGCTTAGCGTTGAAAAATGGTGAATTGTGCTGGCCGGGAGTCGGTGTGGGCGATAAGCCTCGGAGAAGCGGTAATGAGGCGTCACCGCCCACGCCGGTAGCATCGATTCCTTTCTTCCATTCAGCACCTAAATCCGTGGCCGGTGCCATAAGTCCTTTGCACTCTGGTGAACTACGCACACTGAGGAAGACATCATTGCTACTATCACGCTGCCCAGAGGAACCCTGAAAATACAAAGTTACAAACTTGTTATGATTGTAGAAATTATTTTTTTACCGCAAGGTTTTGAGTATACATACCTTTGCTTCGTAGAAATCCAAACTGGAACCGGTCTCTTCCTCGTTATACTCCACTTGTACGCGATGCGAAGTACGGGAGACTCTCGAAGAGTGTGAGGATGTGTGAGTTGACGAATTCTCCGACAAATCGTCCCTGCAACACGCTGCTGTGCATGTTCGTTGTTCTCTGAAAGATATATTTATTTATACGAAATATGCATATACAAATTCTGATGAAAAAAAGTTCAAGACACTTGTAGGATAGATTTTTACTAACTTCATTAAAATATTTAGTAGATTGATGTATGCATAAAATTGATCTTCAGATGCCTACGAATTATTTTATTGATTGAGCGTCTAAAGATAAATAAGGAAGCCTTAAATATAAGGCTTGACTACGAATACATATACAGGGTAATAATTAGAGAAGAATCAATCCTATCAGAATTAAGAGCGATTTTTGATATTGCAGGCTCAGTTTCACAATTCATTAATTCTTAATTGAGATTTAACTTATTCCTCATCTCTATCTAATGCTAGAAATAGTTTAAACTTCGATTATAAGTGTTAACCGTGAGTTATGAAACTGGGCCTTAGAAATCTTTTCTTTGTAAGAGCTAAGTTAAATTTTGGCTTCTTTAGTAGTAAAAAGATATTCACCTTCTAACGATAACAGAGTCCCGTCGTCTCGGGACCGGCGGCGGAAGACCGGCGGCGGCCAGACTCTTGGCACTCTCGTAACTCGCCTCGCTGTTGCCACTGCTACTACCATTATTACTGCCTCCCGCATGCTCCCCCGTCCTCAGGAAGTAGTTCTTCGCTGAGAGCATCGCGTAGTGCAGATTATTCTTCAGATCGTCCGCCGCCGTCGACAAGTTTCCCGGGATCTTGGGGGTGCGTCGCATTGGCCTAGGTACCGGGACTACCGGCGACGGCGGACTGCTCGTCGATGCTTCTGACAGTGTCTCCGGTGTAGCCAAGGGTGCCGTACGCGAATCGTCCCAGCGACTCGGTCTTCTTGCCGGGAAAAGAAAGGAAAGGGTGAATTTCATCAGCAAGGAAAAGACCTGATCATTTTTCTATTCACGACACAAACGAAGTTTTATAAATTCGTATCAAAATCCAAAAGACGGCACAAGTGTTCTTACGCGTCTTCTCGGACCTTGCGTCATTTGGGAACACTTCCTGCGCGACTGTGATCTATTGGGATTTATGATCGTATTGATGCGATAACTTTGAAGTGCACGATATGTATGGTGAGGATTCGGATCTAAGCGAGAGAAGCGAGAGTGAACGAGAGCGTGAAATGAAATTACTAGATCTGAGTGAAAAGCAGGTGCGACAGGTGAATTATTTTTTTGGATTCCTGATATCTCTCTGCTCAATGATCCCTATGATTAAACGCTTTCCCTATTCATTCAAATATAAATAAATTCTTTAGAATTCGCTATACTTTCTTATAAAAATCTACTTTGCCTTTGCATTAGAGATATCTTGATTAACCTGAATATGTTCTGAATAAAATCAATAATTTCGTGTTCAGCAATTGTATTTTTTTTTTTTAGATGTCCAACAAAGATACGATAGCGTCGTCGTGCTGGTGGCCAGAGTTCAACGTCATCACTTCTATCGCTGCTATCAATCTCCTCTTCTTCGGGATTCGTTCCCGTAATCCCGATATTAATCCTTCGCGATCCGGAGCGGTGTCTAAAATGTTTGAAGAAGGAATTTTACAAAAAAAGATCGCGTAACCAGCTATCTTGAAGGATACGGTCAACAAATAATACTAGAAATAGTCAATTAGTAAAATTCTCTCTTCTGATTAGTCCAACTAAATGCTTCAAAAGAAATGAGACCAATTTCATGACATCAATTTCGATCCTTGATTATCGATGCTGCCGGATCGCGAAGGGTTCTAAGTGGTTCATCATCCTTACGGTTTGCCGTCTTCCAGCCTGGGCGTGTTGAGTAGCTCGCTGGCGAGACTGACGTACTCCCACGGGATACCTCGGGAGTCCACACTGAGTTCACGACCGGCCTGTGGTATGTCCGTCGGGCTCTGCAACGACGTGAAGCTCGTCTCCAGGCAGAGCCGGTGCGGCGGGGTGCCGGCTAAATTGCCCAAATGGTATCTGGTCGGGCTGGATGGCGACAACAGGGCTCGCATTTCCTGCTCTTGCAGCTCCAGCTCCTGGATTTCAATCGTCTGATGCTCGCGCGCCGTCTCCGACGACACCTCCGTCGAGGACGCGTGTCCGGACACTAGTCGTTGCGGTTTCGCCGGTCCCAGAGTCGTCACAACCTGGCATGACGCGAGCCACGACAGGAGGATACAATCGTGCCTTTCGTTATAGAGTGTCGCGAAACTACAGGTACAAATCTCGTCCACGAATTTCTCGAGCTCGAAATCGATTTTCCCTTAGCAAACATCTCGTTATGTTTCTCTCGTTTCAATTTTCTACCTTGAATTCTCACTTGATAATTAAATGTCACGTGAAAATTGGAACAAGTTATCTCGTAGAAAAAGAGCAAGAATTCGGGAATTTGCCATTTTATTTTTCTACATTGAATTTTTCTACATCTGAATGTTTCGTAAAATTTTACTTAAATAAATTTCTTGAGTTTGAATAAAAGAAACAAGGATATGCCATTTGCTTATATCGATTTTCAAGAAATCCATTTTCTACCACTTAGTACTTCTATCAATTTATTTATAAGCGACACTTCTTTGTTTATTTCTAAACCTACGTTGCTATTCTAACGTTTCATTCATTTTTCAATTCATTTTTCAAATTTTGTACCTATAATTTGTCGACACCCTATGCGAACTTCTTTATTTGTGTGATTTTTGTAAATAAATATTTTCATTTATCCATTCTTTTTTTCTTTTACTTTTATTAATTGTTTAAATACTATTGTATTAATTATCTAAACAGAGTATATTATTGTAAATGAAGAAATCTTTATATATTTATCAAGATTTTCTTTAAAGCTTTTGAAAGCAATCCGTTGTAATTTTCGATGGCCATCGCCATTGGAGATAGCTAATATCCGTGCTTCAACCGCAAATCAACATGAACTCAATTAGCACAAGAGGCGGAAGTAACCGCGAAATGTTTAATGCGGATAATGAGAACATAATCAGAATTTAGATGATAAAGTCGATAAGATCCCAAACGGAAGTCTGGAATGAGATATTTATTTCTCACTTCGTCAAGCATAAATTTTCCTAATCACGAACTCAACTCTTCTTTTTATCTTTGCATCAAAGAAGTTAATCTGTCTAACAATTTTAAAGCATTTACGCTCCGCTCAACGATAAGAATTGCCGCATTATCCCGATTTTTCTTTTGTGGCAATGAAATTTTAATCTTTCATGTCATGTCCAACGAAGTCTCTTTTTGAAAAGATTAATCCCGAGTTTTTTCTGCTTAGCCAAAGTTCATTCAAAATATTCATTCTTCGAAAAAATTTACTTTTAACTTAGTCTTTTAAAAAATATTTCTCGTATTCCTATGATTTTTTACAATTTTATAGACATGGTAAAATATTTTTCGTGAAAGAGTAAGTGAGCGTTTAGAAGAGCTTCTTATATCTGATATTTGTTAAAAAAAAATTATATTTCTTCTTTATATTGTTATCATATCACATTGTTACTAATACTATTAATTATATTTTTTTTATGTTTTTATTTATAGTATCTATATATTTTGATTTTATGAGAAAAGGTCTGTCATCACAAAATAAGAATTTATTTTTATAAATAAAAATTAAGAGATAAAAGCTACCTTACGTATCTCGTAAGAATTTGTTAACGTCTTACTAGCAATCTTTTAGAGTCTTTTAGAGTTTGTAATAAATATACTATAAAATGATATTGTTCATATTAATTAATTATTGATTGCCTAAGTTATACGTGTATGTCACTTCCTAAACAGTTATCCTTGCAAACATCAATCGACACTACTTCCTATTGTCAATCACACCTGTTCGATCATAATAATCATCAGCATGCAGATACTCTCACCAAACTCTATTCTAGAATCAATCAGGCCAATCGACTCTAGTCGAGTGTCGAGTGCATAATGAAGATATCATCAATCATGATGCGCATGCATTTACGTGTATGCGTGTGTGTATGTATATGCGTTCTCGATTTATGATTACAAATTATGATCAATGTTGCGTCAGGAAGTGCTTACCCCTTTTGTCGGAGCGCAATAATTGAATACCTCGCCCTGAAATTGATCAAAATCTCGGATATTTCGGTTTAATTAGTACTTCGTATACCAAAATTTACATTAAACCATGACGCGAATCGAATTATTCCCGGTTTGATTCCATATTCACAGAGAATATCATTTCACACAATAATACTTGCAAAATATCTCACAATCAGTTTGATTCCACGCAAAATATATGCAAAATATTTTATTCTAATATATTCAAAGAAGAAGAATTTGGTATATATATATATATATATATATATATATATATATATATATAATAGTATCATATCAAGTAACAATTATAAAAATTGATTTTCCTTGCAAAAAGAAAAAATAGCATTTTTTTCTTTTGCATATATCGTATGGAAATATGATATCTTAAGATTCAATTTTTACAATTGTTACTTAAAACCTATCATGTTTTAATCGTATAAAATAAATATTTGTATTGCTGTGTAACAGATATTTCTTTGAAATGTAAGGAAAAACGATTTGTCTTTTACGATATATCATATAAAATGAAGATGCTAGAGATAAAGAGAAGAAAACATTAAGTATATACTACTTCCGAGACGCCTCGAGAGGCACGTTTACTCTCGTACGTTTTCACGCGGATCAATTCCAGACGGATTTTGAAAATTCTCAGAGATATATCCGCGGGATATTTGAAGATCATTTATGATATTTCTACGTGAGGTGTTCGAGCTCTGGATCAAGTTCCCCGTCCAAGTACCTTGTGTCATGACGCGAGGGTGCGGTAGCGCGGGCGTCCAGTGTACCCCGATGATGGAACGTCACGATGTTCGGATGGTGATCGAGGGGAGGCCCTCTGAACTCGGTCGTCGTCGTGTCTATCACCGCGATGGTTGCAGTAGCATCGGCCCCCGGCCCCGTCGCTGCCCCCGCTTCTGCGCAGCCCCGATCTCTGCACGCCAACACCTAATCCACATCGTAGCCACCCTCAGCCACCCGCTTTGCGCTGATTTCACCACTCATTCGCTTAGCTCGGCCGATTTTTTACGGACAGATTCTTCCAAATACATTTGAAAAGGTCTCGAAATTGTTGTCTCTATTGTTTTACAATCTCCTACTAAATTGCTTCAAGGTTTCAACAAGTTTAAACGCTAAACGTCAGTGGATGTTACATCCGTCAAACCCCGATCGATAAAATAATTATAATTGTAAGTAACAGCTATTTCTCATGTTTGCCCCGAATGCATCGACTTTATATTCTCGCGGTTGTACTCCTCTTTTTTTTCGAAAACGCCTCTTGCTAGCTAATCCAAATTGATGAGCGATTAGACTCGATTAGAATCAAGTTAAACATCAATTTCCTTCTCATTGTAGATCTACGATAATAACGTGCATGCAAAAAGGATCGTTGTTGCACGATTCGCACGATTTAATCGTCTGACTTCGTTATAATGTAACTTCTTGATCCTATTTCGGGCTAAATTGCAGTTGTCTAATTGCGAGTCGGTACAACGCTTAGATAATCATATCTGATTTTCCCGTATCGGAATTTCAATTTGAACTATAGTTAGAACAATCGAACACCCCAATATCGAATCATTTAAAAAAACATTAATTTCAACATTAACTATGTTAATTATATTCTTTCTTTTGACGGTTTATTACGAAATTCTATTTTCTAATATATACGTTTGATTTGTTTGAAAAACCAAAATTGTTTAATCATGCGTATTTATCGCTAAATGTACAAGATCACCATTTAATGTTGATTGAACAGGCTATATAGTATATGTAGAGTAGATAGAACTATCTACAGCAAAAAAAGATGCGATAAAAATAATCATATTAATAAAACAAGTAAATTGCAGAATAGCAAAAACAACGATTGCGTGATGCAACTTAAACTGATAAATAACTGATAAGCGCAAACAAAGTTACTAATGACATAATGCTCAGTATTTCATATCAAACGCTCGAAATGGAACTGAGATTAGAAACGAATATTTGCAAAAAACGAATATAATTAATATATAATTTCATTATATATCTTGTTTTTTTACTTCATATTTTATTTTTAATTTTATTTCCAAGCATAGCGATACGTCAAGCATAAAAAAATTAAAAAGCTTTGATGAATGAACCACATCATTCTTGTGGTAGAAAATATTGTATTATAATTAAAAAATCATAATTTACAAAACATAGTTATTACAGAAATCGTATACACTTACAAAACGTCCAGTGTAAAATATATTTTATTCTACATTATCATCGTGTATTTAGTACTCAATGCGATCGTTCAAATCATATTGTGTTGAAAATTTATTTAAAATGTTAAAATTATGTAATTTCAAAATGGATAAAAAGTCTATACAAAGTCAATTTGAGTAATCGTTTTCAACGATAAATGTACGACGAGAACGCGAAATATTGTTTTTGCAAAAGAGTGCTGATGTGTATCTTCATTTTTCAGTTTATATTTTAGATTATAGTCGGTTTGCGTGCAATAGCAAAACAAGAAGAGAAAATGAAAAATACAGATTGATTTATGAGAAACATAAAAAAATAATGCGCATCTTTCGTTTAACCCGCAAATCAATAACGGCCAATTGTTGTTTAATATGTAATAAATTAAATTATATAATTATAAAAATATATCGTAAAAAAATTATAAAAAATAAATAATTTTATTTAAATTATTATATAAAATTATAATTAATAATCTTAAATTAATAATCTTAAATTATATTAATTGTTTTTTATTAATTAATGAATTGAATAATAATTATATTTGCAGCTTATAATAATATTTGTTTACAACAAATATTACTGAAATGTAATGTGAGTCTATTTTGACATTCTACCATTAAGAAAATAAAATAACAATTTATATTCTATAAAATAAATAATAAATATATATATATATATATAACGATTTTTTTCTCTAGAATCAAGTGAATTGTAACTATCACTGTCCATGTTTTATAAAATAACTTCTACGTAAAATTAACGTCTTTTTGTAACAATATTGCGTGCAAACGGTAGCGGATTCATGTATCCCACTAGTTGGCTACTTTTCAACGAATTCATGCAGTATATGAGGGCATGCACATCAGTCGTGTTACTCTACTTAGGCGGATATTAGAAGTAATAACTACATGAATATTCAGCGAACGAACATTGCACGAAATAACGATATCGTAGAAATAATTAAGATATCTTGATATCAAAAACGATTACTAATTACAAGTCTCTTCAGTAATCACGATGGCGAAATCAATATCGTCGAAATCAAAGGGAGAATTAAAAAATGAAATTGAAAAATCTTTTGTATATTTACTCGTATTTTTTTTTTTCTTTTAAAATCTTTCTAAATTTTTCTTCACAATTCAATCTGATGTAGCTATCGAATTGTGTATGTTCGTTAATAACCGTCAATTTTATTTAAAAAAAATTACGAATTATTTCGTTATCATTGATTAAATCGACCTTGCAAAACCGATCTTTCCACGCGTCCAATTAATTCTAGCAGTACGAACTTGGATCCACGAAATCCAAATAAAATTTCAAACTGCTAATTCGGAAAAAATATCTAATCTTCTTTTAACAAGTTTGCCATATAAATTTTTTATGTAAATTTTTTCATTAATTAATGACACTTATTATTTTACTCGGAGTCTGAATTTTTTAAAGAAAAGGAACAAAAAAAATACACTTTGATGAAAGTTATAAAATTTGTAGTTGGATTCATCAGATTCACTTTTTAACTCTATCCTGCTAAGTTTAATCGAACTTTTATACATCATCTTCTCTGTCGAGTTGTACTAATGTAATCAAATCTACATGCACAATTGCAGCGTTCCAAAGCGTAATTTACACTTGCGATCGCACTGGACAACGAAAGCAAAGAAACAATGTGATTATGCTAAATAATAATAAATTACACTAGAATCTACAACTATGTTCTACGCTAATTCATATAGACAAGTATCAAATAAATAATTACGCATAGAAATGCCTCGATGTTTCTTTTCTGTTTGCAACCAATAAAATAATAAATAAGTTCTCCATAGCTACTAATCTAACGTGTCACTTCACGCAAGTCTGTCACTTATAGAGTATCCTAATCATTTAAGAAGACATTTAAAATTTTTAAATCACTGAAAGAGCGGTGGTCCTTCGATACATGCGATTATTCCGCGAATCGCGAATCTAATTTCAATAATAAATGAAAAAAAAGGATCTGTCGTTAAAATTAAGATCGTGATTTGCGGGATATCTCGTCATTACGTGCGACTCGCGGAGGGCAAATCTCTGACCGCGTCAACGCGATTCTGGCAGGGTCTCTTTGCGCTCGTACACTTCTACGTCAACAATGATCGACGTACAATCAACACCTGGGCGAATGTGCGCGCGATCAACACCGTTAATAGCCTGATCTGTGGTTCTGCTTATTCGATTTCGCTGGACCTCGTTGGGGATGTCGGGTCCGTCGGCGGTTTCCTCTAAGGGCTCGTAATGACCCGGTTTCACCGATGGGGTTCGGCTCAGTGGTGTCTGCGACCGTTTTACTTGCTGCCGCACGACGCTCGCGTCCCTGCTTACCTTATTCAATGCACGTAACATGTTGTCCGGCATGTGGTCCTGTATCATCACTGGGCTGATTAGCACCTCGTCGAAATCACACGGACCAGCCCACAATGCCTGATACACTGGCTCGCGCTTGTTCAACACTTGTCTGAAATTCAATGTGAAAGAATGATTTTGAACCAACCGCGGATCAATAAACTCTACTGGTTGAAAGACCAGTTGTTTACTGTTTCGTGTATTGTTTATTCTATGATAAACTATTTTTCAGTATTATATATACTCCTTTGTAAGTAAAAAAATTATTTATTTATAATGCATTAGCAGCATAAATTAACTAAATATGTTCCTCACTATAAAAAATTAAATTTTTCACTTAGGAAAGATTTTAATGTTTTTAAGACCTTTCATTACCATGCTATATATGTACATTATTTTCCGACATTTATATGAATTTCGAGAATGAAAAATAAAAATAAAGGTATAAAAATAAAGGAATTAATTCTACGGGATATATAGCTATTTAATTACTTGCAACAGCTATTTAATTGCTTGCAACAATCATCAAAATTTATAGTTTTTGTTAAAATGGAAATCTTTGATCTAAAATTTTCAAAATTTTTCGTTGAAATCTTTTTTGGTTATATATTAAATTATATATTATTGTATTTTATTTTAAATAAAATTTCATTATAATAAAACGTCATGCTAATTTGTTTCCTACAAGAAATGAAAGAATCATTTATAACATGGACGCATGCAGCTCAATTCATGTAAGGACTATAATCACAAAAGATTATAAGAATTGAACTGTTTTAATAAATTATGGATATAAATACTAAAGCTATCAAAAATTATCAAACTCCACTTCTCTTGGCATAATATTACTGAACAAAATATTCTAATCATGCATTGTATATCCCGAGAAGACTGTATCTTAATTTTTAAAAAGAGGAAAAATTTGTTTTTTTAATTAATCATTTCACTTGTAAATTAAATTGCACTACGAATTTTTAGACTAATTCATCTCTTTAACTTTAAGTTAATTAAAAACGAACTAATAATGTTCTCGTAAAAGCATTGCGCACAATTATTATATTTATAAAATTGGAATTTTATTATATAAAAAAAGATTGTAATTTTGTAATATCCTAATATAAGAAATATGCAATATTTATATGAAGAATAAAATTCCGATATATACAGATATACATTTTTCTCGAGATATTATAAGTGGAAATCATGGGACGAAATTCTGATATCGAAATAGTAAGAAGAAGTAACATCCTACATAAATATAGGATATAGATCCAATAGACACATGCGTGCATATCTCCAAAATGCAACAACTCAGAGCAGTAGTCCTGAAAATGTACAAACTATTTGATAGACATACCTCCAACTCGTCTCATACTTCTGCCTAAAAAGAAATAGAGGCGCGATTAACTTTTCATTTTTTTCCGGCTAGACGAAGCAAAATCGAATTCATCTCGCGTGACATAAAAAAGAAATGCTTTAGCATAATCATTCTTTTAGCATCAATAGAGATAATTTTCGGCGATAGAGAAATATATATTCAAAAGCGCGATAATAACAGAAATAAAAAAAACTATTGGAGCTGGAAACTTATTCAAATAATAAATAATATTTGCGATTTTCATGCTTACTATCGCAAAATAGAAGTATTTAATGTTTTTAATCTTGAACGAGCTCAAAGTCATTATTGCTGGTGCAATTCAATCTTCGATAAAGCAAGTAATTTTACAAAGACGTTGAGTTCTATTTTAGATCGAACTATTAACTAATACTCACTCGCCCTTGTTCGGATGATGTCGCACCACGTGTATGATTCGTCCTGGTGGATATAGGGGTCTGTGCAGAGTTAAAGCGATGCTGGAATCACTGGGTACGATGGTCTGAGCACGCGCCCGGTCCTTGTCCCGTTGGTATTCGCTGATACAACCACCGGCTTCCAGGTTGGCCGCCGACGTGGGTGTCGAGCCGCAGCCGCAGCACATCACAGAGCACGCTATTGTCTTCCACTAGAATAATTTGTGGATAAACCGATCGCTCAATTATCGATCCAGGCGTGATAAATGTTGGTCCAACAACATTTAGTGGGTGTTTTTCTTTTGTTACCTTAGGATCGACACTTCTCTTTATAGCGTTGATGAGGTCCGCCCTTAAACTTTCCATTTGCCGAAGCCCTATCCTCGGTACTACGTCCTTGCCCACCACCACGGAGGTAATAAATTCCTGCGTGTATTGCTGGGCAGGCATGCTCAACAGTCCACCAGGTGGCCCAAATGAGAAGCACATCAGATCCGGGTAATCCTGTTTTAGTAGAATCGCGAGGATCGCTGCCGTGCCAGCGCCTAATGAGTGCCCCACCAAGGTCAACCCAAATTGATGCGTACCCCTAGAGGTATTCTGTGGCGAAATTCGACAAAAATTCCAAACGATGTCCTTAGCTATTTCTGGCATATAAATACTTTTTACATCCAAAAGATTTCAGATCTAATACTATTATTCTTCGATCTGTTAAAAAATAAGATCGATATGGAGAATCATGTTTATTGTTAACAAAGAAATACTTTATTATTAAATGAAAAAAATCTTAAATTTAGAATAAAATGATCATGTATATCAAATATAAGACTATATAAAAACTTTTAAATTTATATATTCTGTTATCAACTCAAAATAATTAATCAATCTTATTTAATTCGAAGGAAGAGAATAGGAATTATTGATCTAATCTTAAAAAATATTGTTTTTTTTTATACTGCATAAGGTTGCGATAAGAAAGATTAAATATGTCAGGAATAATTTTTATTTCGTTATCAGAAATCCTTTCTAAAAGCGTAAAATCTCCAGAGAAGTTTAATTACAAAAATATTGAATACGAATATTTCCAGTAATATAATATCTCCAAAATCGAATTTCAGGATACAAAAAATACAAAAAATACAAAAAATACAACGGATAAAAATACGAATATTTTAATTTCAATATACGTAGTTCTTAACAAAAACCTAATCATCATACAGTTTTAGATTATTTTAATAAAATAAATGTTTATTTTCTTTTTGTCTAAGCTCGACAAATTTTCTATAGCGATGAATTAAATTTAGCGTACATGTATTGGATGGATCTATTTATATAATATGTTTACGTAATATACTATATAAACCGAAAAATTTAACTGACCCGAAATAAAATATATTCAACGATACATTAACGAGTAAAATCTCTGTTGAAAAGGAAACTGGTACATTCCGCTGCAAGCAAAAAGCGTATGGATAACTTGAATGTAAATTTGTTTCACAATGTATATTCAGGAGGAATCGATGAAAGAGTGATTTATTTTTTATTGCGTAAAAAGAGAGGAAGCTAGAATTGAAACAAATGCAATAATTTTAGGTTGTTTAACGTAAATTAAATGTAAAATTACACACACACACACACACACACACACACACACACACACACATTATATATATATATATATAACTTCTTGTTTGTATATCTAAAATAGCTAAAATAGGCGCTTACATTTTGTTTTGTTATCGATTATGCAAATGATGAAGTAACACGAAAACTATTTCGGAGTTATCAGCTATTTTGATAACGAGCGACTCATTTGCACATAATATGCCTACCTTTGCACGAGCACACGCGATAATGTCCTCCTCTTGAAGCTTCTTGCGTATATATTCAGCGGCCTGTACCATCCCCTTGTGCCCGAACCAATCCTCCCTCGGCGGCGATAAAGGCAACACCTCACCTTCGGCGTTCAGATCCGTCAGCACGTCCTTCATGCTTAAGGTCCCTCGTATACTAATCACAATCTATATATGTGTGTAAAAGACACGAACGATTGAAATACAGAAACGGAAGAATAGAAAAAAAGAAGACGCGAAAGTTAAAATCGTTAAATCGATAACAGTTCTGAAAGAAAATAAAAAGATATTATAAACGGTAAAATAATAATCAATAAAATAATAGATCAATAAAATAGATCAATGATCTGAATAGTTGCACTGAAAAAAAATATAGTCAATTTTAATAAATATTTAGTTGAATACTGCCAACTAAATATTTATTAAATATAAAGATATATTTATTTGATACAAGAAATGTTAATTTGATTTAACAATCATTTTTTT
>Ga0157364_1002676_pt1 | contig 16820 bp, 3 predicted proteins | sample AttsexASBM2_FD_111476 | JGI IMG/M metagenome (GOLD analysis project Ga0157364, IMG submission 111476) | Fungus gardens microbial communities from leaf cutter ant in Ribeirão Preto, State of São Paulo, Brazil - Atta sexdens ASBM2 | ecosystem: Host-associated > Fungi > Mycelium > Unclassified ... | reverse complement strand
TTTTTCCTTTTCGAGGTTAAAATTGTATGCAAGTTTATGTATTTAAATATCTTTCCTGAAGAATAGCCATTGCATGGCTTATTATTTTGTGACCATTGCAATTGTAATTTTTTGAACTAATATAATCTCATTTTTTAGAGAAGTCTGTAGCAATATTTGTGTGCAATTAGTCAAAGAAATGTTTCCGATCCTTATCTGTTACTAAGTTAAAAGTTACATCTTCTACATTATTCTCTCTCATTTCATTGCTATCCTAGAATTTTGCACACGTTAAGTTCAATAATTCAATTTCATTATAAAAAAAAATTAGACATTTCTATGGTAACTCGATTTACTAAAGAATCTTAAAACTCTTTTTTAAATTTAAATTTCGTTCATTTTCAATAAAATTACAGCTATTTAAATTTTAAAGTTCGTAGCGCAACGAACTTTTCTTCCAATGCAATATTTTTAACTGCTGAAAAAGAATGTAAGGTTAAAAAAAGTTCTATCACCCTAAAGAGTTTGAGAAATCAAGAAATTATCTTTATGTTTGAAAAAACTACAAAATTTAAATTATATGTAACTTTTTTCTTTTATTTTACTTTACGGAGTGAAATACACAAAAATTCTCTGGTGTTGAGAAACAGAAATATTGTAAATCAATATAATTGTTTGATACTAAATATATTTGATACTAATAAATTTTATTATTTTAATATATAACTTAAAATTGTTACATAAACATAAATTGTACATAAACGTAACAATAAAAGAAACTTCAAATCATAATTTATTTTTATATATTCATTTTTATATATTCATTGTAAAAAAATTAAAATTTTTTTATAATTATATTATATACTATGAATTTATGTTATTATATAAGAAATTCAAAACAAAGTTACTAAAAAATGAAGAATGATGATCTTTTTTAAAAAATATATCCATTTTCAGTATAAAAAGATTTAAAACAATTAAAAAATATCTGTTGTTGTTGAAGAATAAAAATATTAATCAAAATTTGTTGTTCAATCGGTTATCTATTAGATCGAAATGAAATATCAGCAAATTGAGAAAGCTAAAATATTACATTTGTTTCAAGGTGTTTGATATATGTTAATTTCGGGATTTAAAAAGAAATAAAAAAATTCTAAAAGCTATTATGTTATCTATTAGATAATGGCACGCGTATAAGAATAGGGAATCGATTCCTAATAGGAAATTAATTTTCTTATTAGCGAAAATTTTTATTTAAAAAATTTCAAGAAAGCATCCGAAGGGAAAGTCTTTGAATGCCAGCGTGGTATCGTAATGAATCGTTATGCCCTCTTCATTCCTTTTCGTAGCAATAAATTCTACGTGGAATAATGCGGGTATATTGGTAATATCTTTCTCGGCATCGCTCTCGGCGCTCGTGATACGAATTAATCCCATTGCTCAATGCAGCAAAGATATATTAACTGAATTACTGCAAGAATATAGGCGCATTTTTTCTGTACAAACAACCGTGATAGGAATATGTTACACATCGAATTCGACATGCATTTTAATTTCATCTGAAATATATTGCTTTATTTTTCCTAAATGCTTAATGGCGGCCAACAATAACGAATAAAATAGAAAGTATATACGAGACAAGTTCGTTAAACATTTCAGAATAAATGCCTTCAAATTTGCCTTCAAATCTGTATACCTATAATATTTTCTTTTACAACGTATTTATTTAATAAAATCATTTAATAAATAAATCCAAAAAGAAAAAAAACATTACTTTTGTATATTCAATATACTTTTGTATATGTATTACAAAATAATTATTATATTTTAATCAAGATCTAGCTTGGCTAGTAGTTCATTATTTTTAAAAAAAGAAACAATTTAATTATAAATAGAAAAGTGAACTGTAAACCGTTCTTTGTCTTTTTGCTTTCAGTCGAAGATATGATTAAGGAAGTGGATGTGGATGGAGACGGTCGAATTGATTTCTACGGTAAGATTTCTTATATTGCTATCGCGCGATTTTCGTGCAAACAAGAATAAAAGCAGATGATGAAAAAGAGATTTTAATTTCTATTCGCGTACGATCATTCTTAAAATGATCGATGGAGTCATATCTAAAATAAAAGGAGAATTTAACTTTTTTAACAGAAAAGTAAAAATTGTTCGAGGAATAATGAAAGAAATGAAATACAACTATTTTCTTCTCTTTTCTTTGCAATGTTATCTAACAATTAAAATGTCTTTATAGAAGGGTAGTTATTAAAGAGATTACAGAAAAAAACGAGAGAATGTTATGTAACAATTAAAATCTCTTTTGTTATTTCAATATTTTTAATATATATTAGACATCATAGACCGCGCATTATATAGCTTTATACTTTTTGCTTTTATAATGATAAATCAATTTTGATAAATGCGACTAATCGACTTTACATGTTCTTTTTTAAGAAATATTTAAGAAAGAAGAAGAATGTATGTTTTACAACTCAAGACGTTACCAAAAATATAAAGATTTATAGATTGTTCTATTATATAAGTTCTATTATATAAGTATTACCTCTAATTGTAAGTATTTGTATAAAGTTTGAGTACAATTCTTTTACTAGTTTAAAAGTTATTTAATTTTTTATACAGCTATGCGTTTCGAGTTATCTTCATGATCAGATCCATTATTAGAGTGTCAAAGAGTGTTTGTATTCGCAACATCACAGTTCATTAATATCAAGCTTCTCGTTCTGAGAAAGTGAACTGCAGTGTTCGCGCGCATTTTAATAACGGATCTGAATATAATTATATGTATTATTAATATCTGAAGATAATTTGCGATGTATAGCTTCTGTATAAAAAGGAAATCTCAAACTGTGGAAAAGCATTATTTAATTTTTTATAAGTTCATCATCTTGTTACGTACATATTGTGCTTGCGGGCGCTCCTTGGTGCGCTTTCTTATTTCATTCTCTTATCGCTATTATATTTTTAATTGTAATTAATTCCGATTTATAATTTAAGTTTTATTCTGCCGAGTACTGAAACGTTTGATAATTTTTATTCTTAAACTTTAATATTACGATATTTCTTATTTGACATTATTTATTTAATATGATAGTTTTAATTGTTTAGTTTGATTACAGCGAAATTGATAATTTATTAATGTGTAACACTTCTTTATACCGAAGAAGAACCTAAATCAAGGATTGAAACATCTAAATTTTCTACTAATATAAGTTCTACACACGTTCATCCTATGTCGGTTTCTATTAAAGCTTTATTGAAAGTTTTTGATTATTTTATTTTAATTTTTACTTAAAATCGGTTTTTGTAGTACTTACTTGCAAATTTTATAATGAAGTAGAATAAAATAATAAAAATTAAATCAATTTTTTTAAATAAAACTCTTACAAATATTTATACAAAAGTTTACTTCGATCCATTTACTTGTTTAAAATAAATATTGCAATATGGTAATTACATAAAAAAATCGAAAATCAAATAATTTTGTTTTCTTGCAGCTGATTTCAGAATGTATTTACAACCAAAATTTTTAATTAATATTAATTTTTTTAGTTGATTTTTTTGGTTGATACGTTTAGTTGATATTACGTAACAAAAATATTCTTAATTCCTTTTTATTTGTGATTTCAGAATTCGTTCACGCTCTCGGCGAGCCGGGAATCGACGAAGATGAAGAGGATGACGACGAGGATCTGCAATCTCCGCTCTTCTAAAATCACGTTTATTCTCACCTCTCTGTTAGATAAGACATACGAGCAAAAGCGATGTGCAATCTCGCTTTCGCGAAGTATTTCTTCTCTCGTGTTTCGCAATCCATATGAGTATGCGATTGACAAACGGAACGAGACTCAAGTTCGACTTCGTAAATTCCGTTTACGTTTCATAATTCTCATCCTTATTCTCAGATTTCGAATCAAATTTTAATGCTGGAATGCGAAGGTCTCGCTAAGCGCATTATGAATATAGATTACAAAGAAAAAAAACTTAAAAAATAAAAAATCTGCACTGAGCTATCGTTACCTGCGTAATCATCGCGGGTACAGCACGAATTTTCGATGTATACTAAACACATACGTCATACGCGAACCGAAACCCTGTCGATCGGGGGATTTTCAATAAATTACGAGTTTCATGACTCGATGGCTCGTGTGACACTTGATTTAATTAACAGTCACCAGTCGTCCGCTGATGAACTCGCAATATGTGAATGTTTTGAACCATATCTAATTCCAAAAATTATACCTGTAACCCTCTATACGAATTCAATGATTTCAACTCAAATAGTTTTACGTAGATTGAAAATTTTGTTTGGAAAAAGATTGGTTTCCTTAAAAATAAAAAAAAATTCCAGTTACCCTGATGAAATAAAAATTTTCTAGCAGTATAAATCAAATAAATACGCAAAAATAAAACACAAGATTACGAGGAACGATTCTTTCGTTGGCACGCTTAAGAAGATAGCGATAATCAGAAAATTGAGATAATTACATAAGATAAATATAAGGCAGTTTGGTAATGAGCTTGGCGAAATTTCACCGCACCGGATAGAGTGATAAGGGTTTCTGGCGATGAGCCATAAATTCGCAAAAACGCTGGATAAATCATCAGCAGTCGACTATATGACTTTTATCTCGGAACACGAAAATTATTCGGAAAGTGAAGCCCCTGTCTCTTCGACGATACCGCGACATACCACGCAATGCGGAAAACATGGAGATTTCAATTTCTATTCCTGAAGACTCCTTGCAGAAATTCAATTTAATATTGGTCAATTTAATATTGAAAATTATTTATTTTGAGTATTAAAAGCATTGTTGTCCAGTACTTTTAATACCTAAAAAAATACACTGAAAAAATTATCAAATCTTAATACATATTTCTTTGAATAGTATTAAGCAAATATTTTTAATAAATAAATATTTACTCAATAAAAAAATGGTAAGTTAAATCTAATTAATGATTTTTGTATTAAATAAATATATGTTTATATTTAGTAAATATTTACTTAGAACTATTTAAACAAATATTTATTGAAATTTAGTTTTTTTCAGTAATTAATCAGTGTAAGTAATTAATTCCAGTATTAAATTTCCGTAAGGAATGAGCAACAAGTGCGAGAAATGATAAACTAATTGAGAAATATAATAAATAATTCTCATTGATTGAGAAACAAATCTAATTCATTTCACACGTTCTTGATATCCGAGGCAGATGTGGCTTCTATATATACCGACTAATATTCTCTTCCGAATCTCTCGATGCCGCACTGGGCAAACTTTAAGATGTAAGATCGATTAGACCGTAATTGAATTCCGTCTCGTATGTGGACTTTTTTCCTCGATTTTAATCTCGTCTAATAAACTAGATAACGTTACATTCTATTTAAAGTTAATCTTAAGAGAAACGGACGCACCGCAACTTCTCCGCGGATCGCGCCGATCATGCATGCGTCGCGATGGCGCGATCGCCGAGCGAGCGAGCGGGAAGGGAAAAGAAAGACCGAAGGATCGCTAATGTCGCTCGCTCAATCCCGACGATCCGCGATTATGCCGAATCGATGGATCTGCCATGATTCCTTTCGCCTGAAATTAATCCGGCGACCGGCGGGCGGACTTTACATCGATCTTCGCTCGCTTTGCCCTCCTCGTATTACGTACCTTAAACGACTATATCACTGTTACGCCAATAACAAAGCTGCACGCTGTTTCAAATATTTTAAAGGATTTAATAAATCGCTAAAAAATATATAACTTTGACTGTTTATTTAATTCCTTGTTCTTCTAATATCCTATATATAAAAAACACGGTTTTGCTGAAATATTTAAAAATTTAACTAGATACAAGTGTAAAAATAATTTTATCTATCAAATTATGTGGGACGCTAAAATATCAAAATTTTTTGTTCATGCTTTAATTTCCTTTAATATCATATTTAATTATTTTAATAGTCTAACAAAATTATTTTTAGACTTATATAGCTTGCTGTATTTTTAGATATTTCATTATTTTTTTCTTGTAAAGTTTTGTCCATTAACATCAAATGTCCTTTAGGATTTCTCTAATTTCTATTCCTGTTCAACCGTGTGCTCAACTCTATCAATTGCTGATTTTTCGATTTGTTTTATTAAGTTGCTGATAGATTTCTTATCCCTCTAAAATCTCTTTTCACAATATATTGTTATCTAAAAATTAAAGGTTATCGAGAAATTTAATAAATGAATTTTATTGTTGAATCTCGTGAACCTTTAATCTTTAACCACCATATGTATCATATGTATTGAAATTCTCTATTTTTATGAACAATATGTTGATTCTGAAGTTACATTCATTACTGTTTAAAGTTTATAATATTAAATTATATTCAATTTAAGTTATTTTATAGGTTGCTACTGCAGCTCCTATTCTATGTGTCATTAATTTTACTGATACAATAAACAAACAATTTAACTTAAGAAGTGTATTAAATTTATTATAACTCAAATTTAGTTTATTATTTATGTATCATTAACAAGAGAACCGTCGGAGCCATCCCTCATCGATTTTAATAGGCTTTGGATATGTTGTATAAAAAAATACTAGACCCATATTTTTTTATCATCTCAAGGTTTAGAGGGTGAAACATTTCCTCAAAAAATATGGATTTTATCATTTTTAGCAAATATCTTCGAAAGTATGCGCTATATAAAAAAATGTTTAATACAAAAGTTTTATGCTCTATATAATGGTATATTTACTTTTTTTTTAATATCAAAGATATTTGCTAAAAATGATAAAATCCACAGATTTTTCGAGAGGGTGTTTCACTCTCTAAATCTTGAGATAAAAAATCAATCCGAATACTGTTTATTTTAATAAAACTAAATAATTCAACTAGAAATGATTAGATGTGCAATTGTATTTTTAACTATATTTTATATTAAAATAATACATTTTGATATTATATTTGGAAATTAAAATAACAAAATATTATTTTGTTGAAATTAATTTTAGAGAATTAAATTTACTGTTACTCTTTAACAATTAATTAATATGACACGTCTTTCAAGGTTTCCGTTCTCTATTCTTGCTTTATTGCATGTTCAATTTATCGATTAGTTTGACCGAGTTGCTGATAGATTTCCTTTATTCCTCTAAATTGAAATTCTCGCAGTTTTATTTGTGACATTATTTACTAAAAATTATTAATTAGAAAGAATGAAACTTTTTTGTCTTCTTCATATATTTCTCCATTTTTTTCTTCAACGTTCATTTTTATTAGCGATAAATAAACTTACATATCTTTACAGTAACAATGTCCCATTCGTAACTCTCAGAAAATATGAGAATATCTATTCGCAAAGATTCGTGTAGATCAAAATTTCCATCTCGCTTGTCGCATTTGGTTGTTAATTTCGTCTTTCGCATCCTCGATTCAACGATGAACGAATGAACGAATGAACGAACACTTTAAAAAAAGTACGATGGTACGTAAATATTTTATAATGATCATCGTCTACGTTGTGTACGTTGTTTCACATGCGATCTACGTACAAGTCTTAAATGTTACTTACAGTACTAACGATTAGCGAGCGTACAACAGCCAAACATGAGAGAATAAGTGAACAACATAAGATCGCTGCTGCTACAAGTATTGTAATCGACATAGCAATCGGAGCCTATTGGCTTACATATTTTCTCTTCGCAAATTTTGATATTAGTTTTTCTCAGACTGTCCTCTTTTTTGTAAGTTCCCTTATGTCATCTGGCGGACTATCTCTCATCAACTGGCGTTTACGATCCAATTGCGTGCATCTCCTTTTTCCACCGTAACATTATCTATCCTTCGTCTTTATCAACTTTTTATTACAATTCTATCTTACAAAATAATTCTTACCAGAATCCTGTCTGTACAATATTATGTATTTCGTTGCATGATCAAAGTCACGGTAAATCGATGATTAATCTGGATTAATTTGATTTAATCGTTGTGCCTATCTTTGATAAGCATAATTATAATAGAAAAGGATTCTAGGATTAATTGAGTACTAGACCATTAGTCCGATCAGACTCAAGTCTTCGTTATCTTCAGACAAAAGATCAGAGATAAACTTATACCAAAAATTTGACGTTTTTATTCTACTAGAAGAATTTTTATTTAATTTTTTTCATTGATCCCGTCGCACAATGATTCTATCATTATTATTATCTACTTAAATAAACTGGCGATGTGATCGGATTCTTATCTGCAATTTTTATCTCGTTCATTATCTGACGTCGTTAATTCTTCTTGTATCGAAATTAAACTTATCAATCACAATACAGATCGTGCAGCATAAACAAAATTACGGTGAAAAAGAGCATAGCTTTATTATATCGCTGTGCGATAGCATTTTGACAATGCCAGTTAAGAGGAGAGAATGTACGTTTTGTAGCCTGAAATATCGGAGATCGCCATTTAAATATTTGTCAGATGGAAACGAAAAACTTGTTTCTTCCAACAAATCCTTAAATTAATGTTTTATTACAAGCCTCTCTCGCACTTATCCCATTAACGCGGAAAACACAACGTTTACTATATCTCAAACGTGCTTAGTCACTTCTCAGACGTCTTAATGGATCTGTATGTGTTGCTTGGGAATATTTAAAGTCTCACACAAATCCGTCTTGATACGCTCTATCCGCGAGAAGCGTTAATTCTTTATGCATCGTGTGGGTGCCTCCCTTTCTCTTAAGTAGAAGTTCATGCAGGTAAGAGTTCATTGCAGCCTTTATCTCTCAATATGGTCCTCTCAAAACAAAACGTTTGACCATACTTTTAATCGGTTTAATTTAACCGATATACTGAATAACGTAACGATAAATCGTGCCGTCATTTCAATCCGCCCGAGATGACGTTCCCAACAGACCATCTAAAAGACACATTTATTTGACCGCAAAAAATGGGCCTGTTGTCAAGTCGTATTGTCGGGGAAGTCAAAAACGCATAGAAAAGGCCTCAATCAAGATAGACTTGATTGTTTAAAAATTTCTTGATCGCGATTCAGTGATCATATTAGATGCCAAAGGCAGTATATCAAATAAAAAGTATAATTGTATATGTATAAAAAAAGGTATATTCGCGCGACTCGAGCCTTCTTCACGAAGTTTTTGGCTTGCTCGTGAAACTGCTTTCCGTTCTCCTCGCTGCATGACTTCTTCTCTAAGATACGCAACACATAATGCCTGTGTCAGTGTTTAAGCAGCTATCGCTTATCGCGTCTCTTAAGCGTATCGCGTCTCTTAATCGTATACGCGCATCGGCAACGGTCCATTTACCGATGATATAATCCACAATCGACGTAATATAATGGCGCAATGCACCATTCTGTCCTATATCAATTCATCGATCAATTATCAATTATCAATTTTGCATCTTGGCGTAAAACAAACAATCACGCAGTTAGCTGCCAATACGCCTAATTATTCACAATCAAACATTCCGTCGTAAGCTCAGAGGACTTACGCTGTTCCTTAAAGTAAATAGCATTTTGCCGATCGCACCTATTCTCCTTTAAAAACGTCCATCGAGCAGAAAGCAACAGTATATTCAAGATCGTCACGACAATTCAATAATAGTCACGTTAGTTTTCATCAAATAGTCGACAATTATTCACTGCAATGATATTACATGGATATTTTTCAGGATCATCCACACCAGAATATATCGTTAAGATCTGGTGATGAGCGATGGATACACTGGCGAGTAACATTCAGAGACACGAGTAATTCTTGAGGAATCTCCCTCGCAAAGTCTTCTGCGTTTAAATGCCACTCGCAATTGTCGCTCAGTTGCTGTTCTCGACAGATTTCTTATCGTTTGCCCTGGCAGCGGTGCCTACAGCTGCAAAGCGCAATCGTCTTCGTCTAACGAGAGCGAATGTCGACATTGGATGCCGGCGACGAAGACGCGAAGATGGGACCGCAAGACAATCGGGATCCCATCTCGCGATGGGTCCTCCTCAAAGTACGGGCTCCTCGTCGGTCTCATCATTCTCGTCAGTTTGTTGGGATGAAGCAGTGTTCGCCGAGGGATTCGTCTTGATCCGTCGGTGTCGTTTCTGCTGACTATTGGTGTTGTTGCCGCCGCTATTGCTGCTACAACTGCTTATGCTACTGCTGGTGCTGCCACTTGGACTATTGCCGCCGGTGCCGCTGCAGGCCAAATCGAAGGTAGTAATTTGTCCGTGAGCAGTTATCAAGGGCCGTAGAGCTGTGCGCACGGACCAGTGTAGTCGCGGATATGCGCGTTCCTGTTGGAGCATCAGCTCCTTCCTTCTATTTTGTTTCTGTAACATATAAGATAAGAAAAAAATCGATAAGAATCTTACAAACAAATAAGAGAATTAATTTCTTAATAATAAAAGTAGAGCAAAGTAGATGTAGCTTAAGAATCAACTTTGAAAAAAATTCTACGATCTTTGATAGATTTTACCTCAGACAGAGTTTGCGAATCTCGCGAGATAGACAGCTTCTTGCTCTCCGTGAATTGCTTCAATGCCTTCTCTCGCACGTAGATAAATGGTCTAATAACCCTGAGATCCTCCCGACGTATGTAGTAATGTGCTTTCATAGTTTTCAATACACCACCGTGAAGTACCGAGATAAGAAAGCTTTCCGTGAGATCATCTAAATGTTGACCGAGCGCTAATACATTATATCCGTTCCGTTTCGCCAAAGAGTATAATTGTGTCCTGACCGATTTGTCGCAGAAACTGCAAGTCCCGCTGGCAATGCTAGCGTCCAATGGATTATCGACGTTAACGCTGTTTGAGTCCGTTACCTGTTCCTCATAAAAATAGGGAATCTCCAGAGTCTTCAGATAACTCATTAATTCCATGGGATCGGAGCCACTATTGTCAATTGTGGCCGCACCGATCTCAAAATCGATTCCTTTCGATCTAACGTAAAATCTGTACTGATGTAGAGTATGTAGAAGAGAAAGCGAGTCTTTGCCGATCGCTGACAGACAGACTAAGACCTTGTCATTGTCCCGAATCATATCGAATTCTTGCATAGCTTCCACCGAAGGTTTCCACATGTTCTTCGGCGGACAGTGCCATTGAGTTCGTGGGAATTCAAGTCTGGACTCGTTGTCATCAAAATTATTCTCCTGACCATCGCCCTCCTCCTCTCGCAGATCGCCTGTGCATTCCTCATCTTCCGAAAGATTATCGTTTTGACGCGCTTGCTGTTTACCGCCGCACTTAGTCGACAGACTCATCATTGATGATGTTCTGGGTTTTCGTCCGTGACTATGAGCGGAGTTGGATTCGGCGCTGCTACTTCGTTTCAGATCCAACGAATCTATCGATTTGTCGCTCTCTTGAAAGGACATATTTATACCGCTGTCCTGGGAGCTGACCGAATTCACGGCTGAATAAATCTTTGGCAAAACCTTTCGAGCGTCGCCGATGTCGAGACCGCCACGTCCCTCCTGTGAATCATCATCCACATAGTCATCCACGTCATTCTCCACCTCCTCATCCTCAGTCTTCGAACGAGTGCGCACTATTTGCTCGGTTTCGGATGGCTTCATCACATAAATTACCGTCTCGTCCGAGGAGCATTCGCTGGACATTTTACTCTCTTGTTGTGACAACTCGCCAACTTTGCTGGTGATCTCGAGCGGTCCACTTTTTCTAGAGCTCGAAAGACGCGGAGATGCCGACGAGGGAAGCACGATTCTTCCACGATCGGGCGAACCACATCCGTTCGAAGAAATGTCTGAAGTAGATGCATCGGGCGAATACCTATGAAGTCCGTCAACGGCATTCACCATGCATCTGTTGAAAAAAAATCCACATAAATGTGACAACTTTAAAAATGATATCATTAATTCTATTAAAAATTATTGTATTTTAATGATCGTATTGTATCATACAATACTTTATATTAGTATCGTACTTTAGTCTATAATATTATATTATTACTAATAATAAATTACCTTATTTCAGATTTCACTTCGCTCGCCATTTCCTTCGAGAATTCCATTAAGTACTCGGCGATGTCGCTAGCCGTGAACGAGTCATGTCTCGACTGTTTATCCTCCACGCATGTTTGATTAACTATACTCTGAGCCCGCGAGTGATGCTGTGGCGTATTCTCAGACGTATTTGTTTCTGACAAAGCGTCATCTACTTTGGAAATCACTTCGCGGATCTCCGATTTGATTTCAGTCGCTAATTCCTTGGTCATTTCTTTCACATATGCGCTCAGATCATCCTGACCCATATTCGTCGAAATAGGCGAAGATCTGCCACCTCCTATCAACCTCTCAGTATAATCGCTGGTAGACGAGTATGAAGACGGCGGCGATGCCGGATTATGATTATAGTTCAGGGAAGAGATCGAGTGACTCGGACTGGCGGCAGAATCCAATTCTAAAGAGTTTAACTCCGTTTGACTACTGCAGCTGCAGTGAAGACGTCTCTGTTTCAATGAACCGTTCGACGTACTCAGGCCCAAGCTGGTCAGAGTTTGCGGGCTCAGTGGAAGTGGCGGGATCGGCGAGGACGCCGTTGCGGCACCAGTGCGATTTCCCTGTATGTTACATCCATCAGTGGTGCTACCCAGAGAATTGCATCTCGCTCGCCCGGCATTAGTCGCCTCCATTAGTTCCTTCTGTTCTTTCGTTGTTCGAACGGTCGTACGAGATGTAGATCCCAGGACCGAGGTAGTGACGGCCTCGCCTACCATGAATCTAACTGGCATTGGTGAATTTGGACATGTGGCGGGTGATCGGTGTCCAGAGAACTGTTCATTTTGATTTGGACTCTCCTCCTCGCTGTTGCTTGATGACGATGGTTGGTTTAGTTCTGTCGAGGTCGCCATCAAAGTTCTTTGAACCGTGCTTAACGCCGGTAGGCTTCGATGCCTCGGTGAGGTTGTCGAGATGAGTGCGTTGCCTGTACGCGGAATGTCGCTATTCAGTCGTCTCATGCCATTCGTCAGCGTCAGGCAGTTTACTAGACTATCGTGACTAGTGGTGACGGTGTTCGTATTGTACTTGTTCCAGGCCAGCAAGGGATTGAATGGCACGTCCTGTTTGACGTTCTGCGAGTTACCCAAAAGTAGATCCTGTGCCTCGCTTGGTAGTATGAACCAGCGCAATGCTTCCATACGCTCGCACATAAAGTTGAAACTCTTATCGATCTGCAACGGATATCGCTGTGCCATTTTACGAGCACGATTGAAGATGTTTCGGGCAGTCTGCAGGCAGTCACCGTAATTCTGTGGGAAGACGCCGGCGCCGGAAGCTCGTCTCTCCGTGGCATTCATTCTTCCGTCCGTATATCTGATTGAACCTAACCACTTACGTTCCTTGAAAACGCTGTTGGTATGATGTCGCCATTCACCAGTATCAGGATTCAGTACGTACTGTGGCAACAGCTTCCAGCCTTCAGTGGCTACCATCTTAAGAGCTTCCAGTACAAAGGCAATTTCCGTCTCGTTCATAAAGTAAGGAAAGGACAATCTAGCAAAACCCGGTCTGAGACTCTCTGCGATGGTCTCTTCGACGCCATTCTGTTGTCTGAAATGAAATAAATTATATACAATCTGCATGTATTGCACTTTTATGAAAATAGAATCTTACGTCAAGTTGGGACTGAAAGCTGACGTACCGTCTATTTCTAGGCATGTGTCTATTATGCGAAATTATACCGCGCTGAGTTTAATAGGCAACTACTTTCTGCTCTACTGATCTGTGCGATGTACGTAATCTTTCGCACGGATGACAATATTATTTTATGCGAAGCGATGAAGTAATTAAAAGATATTATAATTTGAATAAAATCAGTTTTTTTCCCATTTACATTATTTATGATAATAGAAATGGTGTAAGATACAATCAATATCAAATGAAGAAATTTTGTTTAACGGATATTTTTCTCTTTTTATTTAAAATTAATTAAATTGAAGACATATGAGATAATAATAATTATTTAAATATATTGGATCATTCTATGAATAGCATTTTTTATCTTATGATTTTATTATATTTTTTATAATTTAATCAATGTAGAATATAGATAGAAATATATCGGAGGCGATTTGAACATTTCTTTTAATCAATTATATATTATCGTTCGAAAGATAAGATTTAAACGATTTATATTCTTATATATAAGATATTTTTTCTTTCTTTTTGAGCTCTTGAGATTTATTTTCTGAAATATCATTTAATTTAGAATTATTTTATACAGCAACAAATTCAAAACAACTCTTTAAATAAAAATTATTCTAATCATCTCGCGCGATGTCGAATATATTTATAATATATTTCACGATAAATATAAACTTTATCGAAAATAGTTTTCAGCTCTGATTTAAATGTAATAAAAGAATTATATACCTTTCCAAGAGGATGCTTTCATATTCCTTGGCGAGTTCACGGTCGATCCCCATTAAATGATGGGCGTAACGACCCGTGCACGCGCATCCTCCTCGTGCCTGGATACCAAAGACGTCATTCAGGACAGCGCAGACAAAGTTATGGTGAAGGAACGTGCCGCGAGGATGGCGCACCATAAACGAAAAGATGGGTAATCGTTTCACGTTGTGCGAGGAATTGCCGAGTAGAATCAATTCTGGAATCGTGCGCACGTGGGCCAAGACTTGCCTGAAGAGAAAGCGATAATCATTAGTATCGTGTTGAACTATTGCAACGGATCTATGTATCAGCGATCTCATCTCAATTACGATGCGTAATACGATCGGTGAAATTGTACTCGTAATATTGTAATCATAAATGAATTTATACAAAGTTAATCCGAAAGAAAATGATCCGCTGATAAAAAAAAGTCCCAAATAGCGCTCTAACGCTTTCTATGAATCAGCGTAAATAGAAAAATAGAAAAGCATTCACGATAAGAAATTATTTGAAATGATCATATTTGTTTCCTGGATGGTAAGAAAAGACGTGGGAAAGATGCCTTATACAATTCTAAAGCGGCCCCTATAAACGATTAATATTACATAATTTATTATTACTGATTATCCAGACAGTATATTGAACTTCCAGACTGTTTGTTTTAAACTGTTTACGTTAAATATTGTCTAAAGTAATTGTACAATAATATTGAGTGTCTAAAAGTCGCTTTACGAGTCGTACGACGCGATCGCTGTTTCGGATATAATTAAAGACTCTATAACAGTTTTACGAGCGATTTTGTTAATCTTATGACAAAGAAAGGTACGTATACTATTTTCCTGTACACGTACTATCTCATAATTTAAGGGTTATCTATAGTAAAGATAGTAAATTGTGAGTAAAAAATTGATCGATCATAATCAATTATGTTCTCTTAACATTCTGTGATAATCGATTTTTTATAGTTTACTATCTTACTATCTCCATTGTATAGACAGTCTTTTTTACTATTTAATCTTAATTCTGTCTTACTGTAATATCTAACTTACTATAATCTTAATTAAGATTACATAGTAAGGCAGTGTGAATTATAATAAATTAAGATATATGTATACAGAGAGGCAGTATGTACTCTCTAAAATTTTTAGAGTGTCATTTTGAAGAATGAACTTTCACTTTTAAAGATTGAAAATTGAGCTATTCTTTTTCAAGACTGACTCAATTTTTATCTTTCAAAGTGAGATTCCACTTCAAAGAATTTAAAGAGTATATATATCTTTCTCTATCTATAAGATTTTGACAAAATCGCCAGATTCTGTTATGGGATCTTTAGTCGTCATATAATCGAAGCGTGATTTCTCCGCCTTGAAAAGAAGTGCGCTCACCGAGAGATCTTGTCTTGCCGCGCGACGATCGCCCTCGGCGTGACGTTCTCCTTCAGTTGGACTGCCAATCCACATCGGATGCTCTCGACTACACCAGCGGTTCCGCTCTCGCCCCGCAATTCAGGATCACGGTGATAGTAATGGGAGTCCCTCATGTCCTCCGGCTCAACGTCCTCCCGCAGAAGCCATCGTTTGGTCACCAATATACCGGGCGATTGCACGCCGCCAATAAATTTGTGACCCGCGAAGATAATTGCGTCCTTGTGTACCGCGGTCTCTTCGACTCCGGGTAGATGCGGATTCATATCAATCGGAACGTACGGAGCTGAAAAAACAACATTGATAACATCGTAGCGTCGTGTCTTCTATCCCCGATACTGAATCGCTTATCATCTGTCTGTGTGTTACATAACGTTCGAGCACTTATGTAAAGGATTTTAGAGAGAAATATTATAACATCAATAATATTTAAATTATCTTTGTTACAAAGATATTTATTTTACATGCATCACACAAGATGGAACACGTAATTCGCGTGACACATATCAAAGCCAGTAACCGCAAATCTTCAGAATGAGTGCAATGTAGAAAAATTAGAGTGTATATTATAACCAATTTTGGTATAAATAATGAGTGTATTAAATTAATAAAGTTTTTATATAGCTGTGGATTAACTCAACATTATTCACGTGATTTCTTTTAACGTAATTATTGACGTTTCTGATACATTATATCTCAATTTTCATAATTTTCTAATAATTTAATAATTAAATAAAGATAATATTTTATATATACTTTAGATAAATGTAGAAAAAATTTTTTTAATTGTGAAACAATTTACGCTAAATATAATAATGTGTATAAATAGCATTCTGGTCATTCTAGATACCTTACGCGCGTGAAAGGTTAATTAACAACTCGTTTTTTTATTAATTTTGTACGGAAATAATAATTTTACTGAAATATCTAAAAATTTAGATAAATGCAGATCTAAAAATAATTTTGTTAAACTATTAAAATAATTATGTAGAAAACTCAAATATAATGAGTAA
>Ga0157364_1002675_pt1 | contig 16820 bp, 7 predicted proteins | sample AttsexASBM2_FD_111476 | JGI IMG/M metagenome (GOLD analysis project Ga0157364, IMG submission 111476) | Fungus gardens microbial communities from leaf cutter ant in Ribeirão Preto, State of São Paulo, Brazil - Atta sexdens ASBM2 | ecosystem: Host-associated > Fungi > Mycelium > Unclassified ... | reverse complement strand
TTGCTACGATCGAAATGCTTCAGTTACAGTGACAAACTAAAAACTTAAAACTTTCGAATTTACCCAAAGAAAATCGAATATCTGACAAACAGTTATGCGATTCTCTACAAATTTGTTTTCTTTTTAATTGTTGTACAAATAAGCAATTATTTCTTAAACACATTAATGTCAAATTATATACTTAATTTGAATTATTTTTAATCATTTAGACGCTACTGCTGCTATTCAATGTATCGTTAATTTATTTAAAACAATAAAGTTAAATTTGTAACTAAAAAAAATTAAACTTGGCTCAAATTTAGTTTATTATTTACTAAATGCATAATAGAGATGTTTGAAACTAACAGAAATAGATTAATTTTGATATATATGAAAGTTAAAATTAATAAAATGTATTTAATTCAAGGGATTGTGAATTACCATTGCTTCTTTGATATCTAATTCAGTGCGTTATTAAAAAAACGTAAAATTCCGATCCCAAATAATTTTCAAGAGACATTCTATAAATTATTGTACGCTTAACATTCAATCAACGAGCACGATCGATATTCCTCGAAATAGCCTTCGCGATTAGTAGTTCATCGACCTTTCTTCACTTAGAAATTATTTATTCAGTGGACCTCGTCGAGTTCCGTTCGTGACGATTCACGAACGAGAAGAAACAGTCGAGCTGTATCAGCGCAAAAGGAATCGAAGCGGCATCGCGACGAGTTAATGGTTTGACACCTGATATAAACTCGAGGAGAACTCGCCGGTAATTGCTGCCCCACCTCGCGATCCTTTTCTCGCCATTTCCACGTCTTCCGGTCGACTATCTCGCGTCTTTACCGGAATAAGATAAGAGAAGATAGAAACGAGCGTACAAGTTGTTACGATTCCTTTACTTTCGTCGTGAGAAACCGTTAAGGATCCGACTTATTGGTGTTTATACTGGATGTACTTTATTGGATCCGGAGTACGAGACGAATAAATTCAAACACACGAAGAATCGCCAAGTAGGGTAGATCGAAGGGATAATTACGACGGTCATTTTCTGCGTAATAAAAAATTACTCTATTGCAAAGTAATTAAGTAATTTCTAATTAAAAGTTTCAGTCGAAGTATATTTTTTTTCAGAGACATGATCTTCAAAATATCTATTTTTTTTCACTCGCAAATCACAAATCATCATAATTTAGCTCAATCTTCTCGTATGCGAATTGGGGAGCGGGGTAATTTGTCACAAAGTGTTATTCAATCAAATATGCAAAACATATATACATACATTCTATTGCACTAATATTTTGTATTTTTAATTGAATATACTATGCAACTTCAATTTTGTATATAATTAAAAATTTTTTGTTAACCATTCAAATAACCTGCTTTATCCTATTCAATTTTTCATACTTTTTTTTTAATATCGTGAATCTCGACTCACTATTACGTTCGCCAGTGTAAATCGTCTCGGCAAGGCTTTCCTTCGTGCTTGGCGCGACTCAAGCGGGCGTCTGGTCTCTTTGAATCTGTGCACGTGAGTAACGAAAGAGCCGCTTCTCCGCTGGTTGAATCTCGTCTGTGATACTCACCTGCAAGAATATAACACAAAAAAAAAAATGATATGAATAGAGAGAAATGTCGCTGGCGAAAAAAATATAGAAAGAGGATGAACAGGACTGTGTGCACAAAGTGCACCCTCCCGTACAGGAGAGGGTGGTCGCGCGTCACGCAGCTTCCCTCAGGAATATCCGACAAATTCCATAGAAGTAGCGTGCGTGTCGTCGACGAACCAGGTCTCTTTGTATTTAAATGCATGCGGTAATAAAAGGCACGTCCGCATCGGTACGGTACGCGGCCTCGCGCGCGTCAAGTTTCCCTTTTCACTTCTCTCCTACCCATCGTGCCCTTTCGGCGCTTTTCATCGCCCTTTTCCCACCCGTCACCACCCTCGGAGCGAATTTACATGGCACGTTGGAGTAATGTCTCTTCGTCGAATTACGAACACGTTGTGGAAATTACTTCTGACGCCTTTCTTTTTTTAGAATTAACAGAGAGAAAGAGATAGATTATCTAAATTTTAGTGAAATAGTTAGCGATTATATTTATGATACGAATTTAAAAGAAACACGATAAATTAATTTGATAGCAAATTTCTTATAACACTGGTATCAAATCAAAACAATTATTCAGTAAAAAAGTTCAAAAAGTTCATTTTTTTTAGTATCTCGGTTATCAAGATTTTAGTATTACTCACATTTTATCTTAACAATTGAATATTAAGAATGTCACATTATAAAAAGTCATTTTTAAAAGTTTTTTAGCTCCTCGGTTACCAAGATTTTATAATCATTATCAATATTTCGCGGAATAAAAACTTGGTAGCGAAAAGAACTTTAGAATGCTTATGAACCAATAATCATACTTGGATTTGTGAATTTTTCTCTTCCTCTCTTATGGAATTTAATTAATCAAAACAAACAAACACCGTCGAGGTTTTCATGCCACACGTGACGGACGTCGTCGGACTAATGGAATTTTTAAGTAAACGGGTATAAATTACTCCGAGCACATTTGTTCCGCAGCGCGGCGCGATGCCGCGTCGCGTCGAGCGCGGTCCGGCATGAATTTTCAAGCAAACACTGCTGTAAATTACTCCGAGTATTTGTTCTGTTCATCTACCGAAGGTTGACGGTGGGCAGCGAGCAGAAGGCAAAGCAAGTACACGTCTCGTCGTTGTCCCTCAGAATTCCGCCGATTTCACAGAATGAGATAGAATTTCCTCGTCCTCTTTTGCATTCGCTAATGTACAAATGTACATTCGCATTTAATTCACATTACACATCCAATATAATTTATATTTTATTATTTAGCAAGAAAACCTTTATTATTATTTAACAAGAAAATATTTTTATTCAAACAAAAACCTGTATATTATTTTCCGCGAGAACTAATATAAACATGTAAATAATGAATAAACTTCACTTGTTAAAAAATTAAGCTTTTATAATTAATTACTTTACAAGAACGATAGACAAAAAAGTAATTTAACCAAATAACTTTGAAAATAAAAAATTCAGATTCTTTGTTTAAATCGCAATACTTAATCGACTGTCCGTCCTAACTATTGTTTTTCGCTAACAAGGCTCGAAATTATCATCCGCGATAATCGTTCATATTCTCTCACGACAGTTTATTGAGTGTCATATCGTTGCTGAATAACGAACTCGGCGGAGTCGTAACCGCAAGTCGTACTTTAGATTTTATCTCGTGCTGGCACGCTGTCGTGATATTCACGACGAAATGAAACTTCGCGGGACCGCGGTGGTAAAGAATGCAGCGCGTTTCGGCTTGTAAATTCTTTCCCTGGTCGCCTCCACTTCCAGAGCTCGGTGATGTACGAGCGCGAAAGTTGGCATCCTGGGGCAGCGGCCTCGCTTTTCTACGTGCATACCTTATCAAGCGGCCGCGGACGTAACGCGACGGCACCCCCGCACCCTGGATCTTAACTGACATCTATGCGGCGAGAACTGCGATGCAGCTGTTCCCGTAATAAAGATTAACTATCTCCGGCCATCCGTCCGGCTCGCTTGCGACAGTATCATGAAACTGACCGAGTTTCGCTTGGACACTTTTTAATCCGCGCGCTATGTATCATGTAGCACATAGGCCGGTATTCATAGTCGATTCTTATATTTGAGACTGTCTTAAGTACAGTCTTAAGATGTAATAAACCAATCAGAGGGTTGTATTAGAGAGATTCCTCTTAAGAGGAACTTACGGTTTTAAAATAAAAACAATTATGAGTACCGCCCATAAACTCAAATTCTGTCGGATTTTGTCAATATTTTCATTTTCCTGAATTTTTGAATACTCTGTAAATCTAAATCAGTGAATAATTACCCAGTGACATATTTGGTTATTGGATTTTTCAACTGAAAAAGAAAGGAAGTATTATATAATTAAAATACTGATTTGCACGTCAGTTCCAATACCGTATACATTGAATTTACAATAAAGCAGAATGGGCTAGGTTAGAAATTTCACGTTTTATTTTTTTTCAATTGAAATTTCACTGTAATTTTTAAATTCACTGATCTAATGGTATTGGGACTGATATCAGAGATTATTCACTGATTTAGATTTAGAAAGTTTTGGAATCTCTTCTGAGATAGAAATCTTCCAATCTGTTTTCATTAGCTGCGAGTTCAATTCTTTTTGGATTTGTATTGTTTCATATTAAGACATTTTTTGAGAGAAAAATTTTAAAAGAATAGTTTATTTCGTGTACGCCCGAAAAATTAAAGGTAGCATCAATAGGGAAAAAGATTCGAAGAAACTTCTGACAACGGCAATACCCGATTTCCCAGTGGACTTTGCGTAGAAAATAGGTCGAGCGGAAGGTCAGCGAGATCGTTTCTTCGCGATGCAGTTGCGATCTAGTTGCTTCTAAACTCCGGTAAGGATGATGATGTTTGGTATCGGGTTAAGACAGAGAGGAAGTGCTTTCTGTTCGTTGAAGGGATTCACGGAAGGAGAAAATCGAAGTTGATGAGAAGTTTCGAAACAAAATACTACAGCTTGCGATGAAGATATCTAATTGTAGCTTTAGTCGAAGCAAACAATAATGATAACACTGGGGAAAAAGGAAGCGGAACCGAGAAATGAGAGAACGATTGAGGATATGCAGGATAAGAATCACGGAATTGGTAACAATCGTGTGATTTTGTCACATGCGACAAATAAAGTTCTGAATAGTGAGAGACTAAATTGTTATTGCGATATCATTATTGTGAAAGAAATATTAAAAAAAATCAAAATATTTAAATCTAAATAAATAAATCTAAATAAATCGAAAATATAAATAGACAAATTTAGTCATTTTTCTATAAAAATAGGAGATATTTCATATCAAAATAAAATAAAATAAAATATAAGAAAATTACACGAAAAAAACAATTTTGTTGAAGTATTTAAAAATTTAAGAAGATACAGACCTAAAAATAATTTTGTCGCTATCAAAATAATTATGAAGGATGTTCAAAATGTCAGAATGTCAAAATTGTTTGCAGCACTGATCATCATATACTTCAGTAATTATTTTGATGTTCCAATGAAGTTACTTTCAAATCTGTATCTATGCAAATTTTTAGATCAGCGAAATCGTTTTTTCCGTGTCAAAAACTAAGCTGAGTTGCTAATACATCTAAATTAGTAAATAAGCACTGAGATATGAATGATCAAGAACATGAAATTCATAAATAGAAGAAATGCGGAATGGAAGTCACGAAGGAGTTACGACAGCTTGACCAAAAAGACACGTTTACTTGAGGCGGATTCAGAATGCGAATCATAAACCCTCGTTTGATTTTCTTTCCATTTTGCTAGTCATATACTCAATTCATCCGGTTCTTCCGTAACCCGAGGCTGGAAGCATCACGCGAGGTGACCTGGAAATAACGCAATCAATTGCAAAGGTAAAGAAGACTCTATCCTATAGCGATTTGCGAGCCTCTGCAATACAATCCTGCGTCTTTTCTTTTCGAGAGTTCCTGAAATCCATCTGATAAATCAGTCGCATAGAGGTAATCGCATAGAGGGTATATCCTATGCGACTAGAATATCCTACATGCCTATTGAGGCAAAAATAAGTTCTCATTGATATGATCGTAAAAGGAAAGGGTTAGAGCTATTGCTCTATCGCAAGTATTTACGCAAATAATTCCGCAAGCTGTAGCTCCACCTACCGTCGCATATTCACTCCTCTCATAATTTTCTCGCTGCGCTTTTGTAACCATAATGTAAAAAAATAATTTCGAAATATGTTTAACGCCACTTCATATTTAAACTTTTAGGAAGTAGAATTTAAATTTAAATGTTCTACTTTTAAAATTTAATAGAACTGAAATTAATATTATATATTATTGTAGAGTGTATGCACGTATGCATCATAAAAATATCATTTACTCGTTTTATCTAAGATTTCATGCTCAATTTAATATGTTTCGAAGTTTATAATGACACTATAATTGTCAAACAATGTGCAATTATATCGATTTCTTCATAAACTACTTTTTTAGATGTCAAAAATTGTGGTTCTATGTATTATGGCATTGATAGTTTCACTCTGAAAAAAATTTATTAAATTTTAATAAATATTTGTTTAAATAAGACTAAACATTTACTTACAGTAAATAAATATTTACTCAATAAAAGTGATACTTGAATCAAATTAATGGTTCTTGTACTAATTAAATGTATTTATATTTACTAAATATTTAGTTAATACTATTCAAACAAATATTTATTAAAAGTTGGTACATTTTTTCGACGCACAATTAAGTTATCTAAATATAAATAAAGTCATCAGTTGTGAGCGTAAAACTATAATGTTTATCATTCAAATAACAGTTAGTTCAAACAATTAATTTTACGACTGTATGTATGATGTTAAAGCAATGTTAAATTTTCATTAGTTTAATGTAATTCAGTAAAATTGAAATTGTTGCAATTGTAAATACATGTAATATGCAATATGTCATAAAGATGTCCTTTTATCCATGAATTCTCTTTGACCAGATCAAAAATATCGAAATTTATACAGTATGTGATTTCGAAATGGATACATTTGATAACACTGTATTAAATTTAATTTGGAAAATGATTATATTGGAATTAGTATTACATAGACAAATGCATGCACACGATACTACAGAAAAAAAATACTTTGCCTAGATAGACTGATTCATTTATTAACTAAATGTATAGAAATAGTTAATCAATCGTGAAACTCTACAAATTTTACTGATAAACGCATTTTCAGCGGTCACACCGTTTTGATTACGCTTGAATGTGTTATCGTTTTAATTACAAGTTATAATTTTAATTGCAAGTACAAGGATGCGTAACAAGGCAGCCTCCCGAGACGTTAATTCAATTTCGCATCAGCGCTGCTCTTTTCCCGAGCGCGGAAAGTCCAAGTCTGGATTTCTTCCTCTCTCGCGACAGTTTACAGTTGGCCAACTTTTCCTGTTTCCTGTTTTCCTTGCTCCGGTTTTGCTTCCCGGACTTTCGAAAGTGGAGCAGGAGGAATTGGGCTTCTCATCGCGCTCACTTCCAACGAGGAAGGATCTCTTCTCTATACCGTGTTAGGTTTGTGCGCGTGGCCCTCGCTGACAAATGGCCAGCTATTATTGCTGGTTTAAGCCAACAACCGTGTGAGGGATCGGGGGAAGGTCGTTCTTGAATTATTGCTCGTGCCGTGACAAATTATTCGAGGATGACGTGCCTGGGTTTGCGTGGTGGCGCGTTCCGATAGTCGCTGACGTGACGAACGATGACGCCGGGATATCTTGTCGTTCATTAATATCGTCCGCAACGCGTAAATCTCGCGTAATCCCTCTCAATTCTAATATCTCTTCCCATCATCCTTATTATCGCTAAAAAATTAATTTGTGAATCTTTCGAGACACGTTCCATCAAATAAAAGTATTCAGCAGTTTTTCAACAGTTTCAGAAGCGTGAAAAATAAACTGAAACACACCTTTGGAACAAGTTCTCTTAGGAAGGAAAATTTTCATGAAAATTTACGTGAAAAAAATGTGAGATTTACCGCTCTGACTTATCGATTCAATTATAATGTGAAGAGAGTAACGAAGAACAGAGGGAACTATACGTCGACGGTGCGTAAAAGTCGTGTCGCATGACGGAGGAGGCATTTCTGTACACGTGACTTCAATTATGGATGTCGCGTTGCCGGTATGTCGCGCAAGTTTCGTTCGTTAACCGCTTCAGCGGATTTTGCCGGGCTGCTCACGGGCACCGTTTGTTGATTTTAGAGCTGATTCGCCGGGGATAGGGAGCACCGCCCGAACAAGTTTCCAGGGCACCGCTTTATTATCTCCGCGGGATAGCCCCGGCTTCACATAAGTTTTCAACTCATTTTCCGCTACGTAAGAAAAATGCTCTTAAGAAGGCGTTTCCTGCTTTACGCTTCCTCGAACTCGATAACATGCAGAAAGTAGTTCCGGAAAGTTTCGAATTTGTCCCCGAGCATGGTTATGCCCGCTTGATATTACGAAGAAAGACGGACTTGGCCGCATTGTGCCTTCGTTACGCGAACGAGAACTGTTACGGACAGATAGGTTATCGCGACATGCCTTCTTATTATAATACTATCAAAGAATGTTCTCGAATCTTTCTTTCACAATTTTAATGAAGCTTGGCAGGTTACTAGAGTAAACCAAAACAAATTTTATGTGAGTCCTTACGAAAATCTCAATGCTGAAATTGCAATCGCTCCGAAAAGAACTACGAAAGTTTTCTTTTTACAAAAGTACATTATATAGTTTTAAACGGTAAGGAGAACAGGATCAAAAGTTATAAAATTGGTTTAGCTTTCGAGAAATCGGGCACCCTGAAGTTTTTACAATAAATTCCCCGTATAACCGTCAAGCGGGAAATTTTTGTGACACAATTTCACGTAAAAATATTTTGACGTGTATTACGTCGGGCTGCATTAAGCGCGCTTGTATTAAAAATAAATTTCCGAGCAGAGACGAAAGCCGCCTTCAAAAAGAAAGGCGATGTCTTCCGGTTTGTTTATGAAGCCGTAACTAGGCGCGATCCGATTTAAACAGATTGTTGGTCAATTTCTGGACGGGCGCCACATTCAGAGCGACTAATCGCCGGATTCATCGCGATACGTAAGCAATACGGGCGCAAGAAAGGAGAAAACAGATGGAACATCGGGTGCGTGAATAATACACGCGAGACGAGCAGAAAAGCAGCACACGTGCGACTCGTGACAACGCATTAGCCCCGGCGTTAGCTAAGACAGGCCGTCAGCCTTGCACGGCTTTCGACCGTCGCTACACCAGCCATGTCACTGTCTTGTCAAGTCAGAGCAGACTTACGACATTATATTTAGATGGCACCTAGCACACTCCTCACCGTAAAACGCCTCGCCGAGAAGCTGTCGATGTGTGCACGGGAGAAGCGAAAAGCGGGCGCCGCGATGTCGTCGACGCATTTACAGCTCTTGCCCTTACATGTCATGTGAGCACGAGCTGCCAAAAAAATATGTCCATCATCGCTACGTCGTTGTATATAAATGATCTTAGAAACAGTTAGTCTCAATATGTCTAAAATATGTCTATGTGTTTTTAAAAGGTGTTTTTTTTTATATAAAATAATGAGATTGATTTTTATATCCGAATGGTTTTGCTAAAATGTTTCAAAGCTAGATAAAGTTTTGAAAATAATTTTGTTGGATTATCAAAATAATTATTGGACTCAAGCTGTTTGCTAGAACATCAAAACTTTTCAGCATTACTCATAATTTAGTTTGAGTTTCCTACATATAGTAAAAAAAGTATTCATACAAGGGAAATTGTTATAAAATAAGCTTTGTTTGTAGAAAATATTAATTAGCAATTTTATATAATGAGTATGTTCCATCATAATATAAGAACTTCGTGCATGTTTCTGATATTAGAAACTTAGTTTCTAAATTTCTCGCCTGTATACGAATACTTTTGTGCGTCCAAATAATACAATCTTTTATTTTCATTAATCTTTAATCATTTATTTTCATTAATCTTTAATATATTTTAATTACACATCTTTTTGGATAATATAATTTTGAGAAATATACAACCTATTTTACTTTTTATTAATAAATTAATTAATGTTTATTTTTTTAAAATAAAGTTTTTCAAAAATACTTCCAATAAAATTATTTTCTGATTTCCGTCTATGTATCTAACTTTTTAAATATTTAAGTAAAATTGTTTTTTCCTTAGAATTGTAAAAAGTGAACTAAAACTATTCTAAAAAAATGAAGATTAATCTTGAAAACTTTAAGATCAAAAGCATATTATTATTAATTAGTTATGCTATAAAAACAAAAATATAAAAAATAACATCAATATTTAAACCATCTAAATACTTTGTTTATGGTTAGAGAAGTTTCGAGTCTATTTAACTTTTTCAAGAATTTGCAGTATGTCGATACATATCTGTATATTTCAACTTATTTTTTCCCTTAATAAATAAAATACCCTTAATAAATAATACTCGGTACAAAAAAAAAAGAAAAAAATGATAAAAATTGCTATCACGAAAGGAATCGTATTTTGAATGAAATATGATTTGTCGAGAAGCGCCGGAGGGATCGGCAATGATATTGAGGCAAATGAGGCCATGAATGAAAGTTTCATATGGATTTTTATATTTTTTATGCGAGACGAAGAATATAATTCTTCGGACGTTCCGATATGAAGTAGAGGATGTATGTTCTCGGATGCGCATCGCCCACATCGGGAATAATCTAGGATACGATAGAAAAGGCCGGCGCGTAAAACTCGAGCGTGCAGTAAGATCTCGTAAAATATCTAAGCATCGAAGGAAGAGTTTTCTTCGACGTGATAGAAGTTCTACGAGTCGATCTCGCCAGCGTCTTGCGATTTCCGATTTCCTTCTCGATCAGCACTTGCTGGCAAAGGAGTAAACGCTTTCTCATATTTCGCAAAAAAAAAAAGGGAACGATACATTATGTTACAATATATTCGTTATTGTTATATCCTGTAACATCTGAGTCTCCGAGAAACTGTATCGAGTGTAAAATACACACAAAGCTTTTCCATTATTTTTAAATCGTATAAACCTATTAAAATTGTTTCTCAAATTTATATTAAAATATCTATTTCGTCTTTAAATTATGAAGCAACGTGCATCATTTTCTCACTCCAGAGGATATCTACTGATTTACACATCATTGACATTTTCCGAATATTGGAAAACCGGAGATTTGTGATCACGGATTCGCAATCGCGGAATATTATATGTGAGTTTCTCTCAAATAATCGAGACATTTTTCACAGATCGGTTTATCGGAGTGGGCCGTAATTTTCGACTGAAACCGGATAAACAGACGAGATCATGTCGGAGAGATGAATTTTCATTTGTCGTGACTTTTCGGCGAGCTCCTGTTTTCGTGGCACTAAAAGCGGATATCGTATTCGCTGAAGTCACGGTTTACTGTTTCATATGGCCCGAGGGGAGGCGACTGCTATAATAGTAACACTTAGAAGCGGTTTTTATTTCGCAGGCCGCGGAGTACGCGATTTTTATTTCGGCGCTCCATGTTTTACTAGCCGCGCGAATCGTGAAATTTTTATTTCTTTCAGATACTTTATGCTTATACTTTTACCTCATTCGTAAGTATAAATGTCATGTGTATTACAAATACATTTTTCGTGGCAACGATATCGCAAAAATACTTCCTCCCGTCTTACCGAAGCGATTGCGCTTTACTATTACTGTACGAATGATGTAGTTTTTCTTATACCGTAATAAAATTTATATTCTGTGAGAACTGATAAAAAAATTTATGATTATATTTTTCATATAAGATTGTAATATAAGAAATCTAAGACACAAACTCACTTTACTTCAAACAAAAACTTGTTCTCTGGCTAAGATGTAGAATATTTTTAACTTTTGTCATGAATATTCTCCTAATAGTTGCATGGCACGCAAGAAATTGCCCTTATCATGATCCTTCTATCAGCGTCAATATTTTATGCAACTTGCTTTCGCATTCTTTCAGGAGTGCGGAAATTGATTTTTCACGCCTTTCTTTCTGCTTTTGTCTATCATTCCGGAGAAATGAATTCGCTCACGAAGAATACGAAGAGTTTAAAGTGAATCTACTGGTTCGCTTTTAATAATCACTTCGAATAAGAAGAAAAGGAGGAAGAAAAGATCTTGCAGATAATACTATTATTAACAAAAATAATCTAAAAATTATAATTATTTTGTCAAATAATCATACTAAGTCCATAAATTTTTGTCTTAAAAATTGATAATTTAAAGTTATATAAATCTAATGTGATAAAGCAAATTACATTTTTTTTTACCTAAGATAAATTTTAAATTTAATTCTTTTTATTTTTGACGTGACTGGAAAACTACTCTAAAAAGATATTTTATAAATTTTAATAATTATTTGTTTGAATAGTTCAAAATAAATATTTACTAAATGTAAACATATATTTATTTGATACAAAAACCGTTCTGGTTTAATTATCAAATTTTATTGAGTAAGTAATTTATTTACATTAAGTAAATGTTTACCTGACTACTATTTAAAGAAATTAATATATTAATAATATGTTAATATATTAATAATATGTTAATCTTAATATATATTAAGATTTAGTAATTTTTTTTTCAGTACATGCTCATTGAATGTATTTGCTTTCAATTAAATTCCTCCAGCATGATTATTAGAAGCGAGCTGTATAAATACACCTTTAGTAGCGCCTGTGGAGTCCACAAGGGATATTAAAACTCTTCTTTTACGACATCGCTGTGCCTCGCGGCTTTTACGATGCTGCTTGTCTTTGCCGTAAATCCCTCAATCCCTCGGGAGTCAATTGACTTTCTCGCGGGTTACGAGGTGCTGAGATGTTCTTCCCTTCTTGTCGGCGAGAAATCTTCAAATTCCCTCTTCCACCACGTTCTTTGTTCGTTAATACAGTCCGCTTCGCTCTCATTGGTGCGGGATTAGCGTCGTATCATGCTCTAATCGATACTTCTTTCTCCACATATTTCAATTCACTTGAAAAGATATTCTCAAAACACATTATATTATAATAAATAAAGATATTCATATTCGGTTTTTATGTCTTAAGTATAGTTTCAGAATGTCAAAAGCCAATTAGAGAGCCGTAATAGCATCTTAAGACATAACTCAAAACGATCTTAAAATAAATAAAAACGGACTATGAATACCCAAAGAATTGCATACTTTGATAATTCCGAGACAATCAGCTTTTAGGATTTTATTTAAAAAAGTAGATTCGCGCACGTAACTGTGATCTTCATCGCAGTCAGACAGCGATTTTCACTTTTGAAAGAAAGACGAACTTTCAAGCGGGCAAGAGAAGTTTCCTCCCTTTTCCTTGAGATTATCAATTCAATGATATAATCTGAATTTAAGCGGTGCAATTATTATACGTTATATTTGACCAGGTTGCGGTGCGGGAATGTGGATGTATGCGTTTATTCATACGCGACACACTGATGCGAGATGAACTGCTCGGCGCGCATTTCGCTACTATTTCGCATTTCAAATCAGTTATCCTCCCTCAGACGTCGACAGGATGCGGCCATTTGTACAGCTTGCGCTGGTACCTGCCGACACTTCGTCGGCGCCTTGCTTTCCTGTAAAACCGGCATTTACGTGTCCTCGCGTCTCATATGCGAATGCGGAAATGTGTGTATGTATGTATGTACGTCCGTGTGTGTGCGTAGGAACGTCTTTCAAATGGGATGTTGAGGGAAATACCGAGGAAAGCCGCAGGCAAGAAAAGGAAGATATAAAGTAGCAATTGCTTATTTTTGAAATGATAAAATAGCATAATTAGATCTAAAGCAGACATGCCAGTATAACTTAACTACTACTCTGTTTACCTGTGATCAGATAAATCTGTCTTAAGAAAAGTTGTTTCATTTGCGATAATTTCTAAAGAAATGTTTACTTGGCTCTTTATTTATTTCTTAAAATTAATTAAGAAAATATTTGTTCGAGTCTCTTCCGTGCATATATAATTGTAGGTTTAAATGCTTGTTTAATGGTGCCACTATAAACAGATGCAAATCTTTACGATAGCTTTGAGAATAATACGGCCGCGATAAAACAGTGATATCACATTTCCGACGAAAGTATTAATGAGAATTTCTAACAAAATATTACACCTTTGTCTAGATATTTATTTACGTGTAGGAGAGGAAGGATATTAGCAATGCGAAAATATCATAATTTTCAGAAGTAATTTCATTGCGGTGAAACTCTAGTACACAGGATGACCCGATAAAGGAATATTAGAAACGCGCGCGGCTTTCTACGAAAATTTCATTAGCGGAAATTTCTAACAGAACGTAATATCGTTTTATTCGGTTATATATTTGCGCATGTAACGCAGAAAGATTACAATTACGCGACGAATATTTTCTAGACGCTAATACCACAGCGAGAGCGACGAATTTTTAGAAATAGATAAAAATTTTATTTTTCAAATGAAATATTTTTTTTACTTATTAATATTTGTAAAATATTAAAAATTTAATAAACGCGTGGTGTCTCGATAAAGGAACATATATCAAGAAGTTGAAGCTTCTCACGAAACTGAGAGAAGACGCGGCGAAACGAGATGCAGAGAGGGATGCAAAGGCGATAGACTCGGGGGTGCGGAAGAGCGGAGAGTGGCCGACGGCGCATTTCCTACGCTATAGCGGCTGTAAATTTCATATGCGCATTCCGCTCTCTGCTCGCTTCGAACTCTCTCACATATACATATCTATGCGCAGTCGGCTCGTTCCAATGAAAGTCTCCTTCCCGCGAATACCCGAATTCAACCATCTCTCCCTCGGGAGAGAGTGTGTATGAGAGGAATAGAAAGGGATGGAAGAGAGAGAGAGAGAGAGAGAGAGAGAGAAAGAGAGAGAGAGAGAGAGAGAAAGAGAGAGAGAGAGGGAGAGAGAGGGAGAGAGAGAGAGAGAGAGAGAGGGAGAGAGGGGGAGGAGAGAAGGAAGTCGAGTGAAAAAGATCTCCCGTCCCAGGTTGAGAACGCTTTCTACAATATCGCGTGTTTAATAGTAGGATTTCTAAATAAAAATGCAGGGTAATAATACAACAATGGTATTAAAATAGATTATATTACGAGCAAGTATTAAAGAGCATATGCTATTAAATTTATATCATAAATTAACTTGTTAAAGTAAATACATGTTTGTATTAAATAAAGTTGTTATCAAGATAATGTTATAATGTAAAATAATTATCGTTGAGATTGAATTTCTCTAATTTCCATGCTATTCTCGATCCGACATGAAAATATTGCGTTTACTTTCATACTTGTATTTTAAACTCGACGCGAGCAAATTACCAGGCAGTGAATTATAACGAGTTTCTTGGAAAGATCAAAGATGCCTCGCATTCAATCGTGGAAATTTGCTCGTGTCTGAAAGACGCGCGTCCAGTTTAAGGAGCGAAATTTGCTTCTGCGTCTTAAGCGATTTATTCTCGTACCTCGCGGCAATATAAAGCACGGCTCCTTACGGAATCCACGAGTCAGTTTTTATCGACGCCGCAATTTCAGGATGCCATGAAGAAAGGAGAGTAGATACGCCGCGTACTAATTTTCTGACGTGACAGCCATTTAAGCAAATCTACCGCTAACGATAAGTAAATAAACCCGGATTTACAAGTACGGTTAAATATTATTTATCTTTTTTTTTTTAATACAATTAGAGCTTTTGTTGAACGATTTGAGAGTGAAAATGCTTAATATCTCGCAAAGTAGTAAAATATTTCATGAAAGTATAACATAAAACGTAGCATTAATTGGAAAAAAAAAGGATAAATTGAATACTCATATTTTCAAGAGAAAGAAAGATGGTATTAAAAATTTCAATTATTCCCTTCCCCCGTTGGCACGAGTTTCTCTTTTCGACTCCTATGCTTTTTCCCCGACAACCCTACATTTAATCCTGTGGATTCCTACGAAGCGTGACGTATGCCAGATCGTTAATTTTTAATTCGTCTGCCTTTTCATTTCCGTTCGTTGCCGATTCGGCACGCACGATGTTATTTTAATCCTCGAGGGAGGTGGAGAAAGTAACGAAAACTATCGCCCGAGAGAACGTGCCAAAGAGGGTGGCACGACAAAAAGAAATGGGGTTAGCTCTACTATAAATTAGGGGCATGGAAATTTCGACGAGGGACACGCTGCTTTTTTTTCGTACAAAACGTCCTGTCAAATTGGCTCTTGCAAAACGTCGGCAAATATCGATATTCTTCAGAGGAGTAAACTGTAATTTTCACGCCTGCTGCATTTTATCATTCATTTTTTTAGCTGTCTAGAATCGAAATATCTTCGTTTAATTTTCTCACATTCCGCGTAACAAAAAAACTTTTCCTCGAGAAATTAAACTGAGAATAAAATAATGATGCAGGACAATTTCGTAAAAGAATTCATATGAAAACTTGCGTTGAATTTATGCTTTGAATTTCCAAATTACGTGTGTAGGGTAACTCCGATATATATGCCACACCTATAAAACTTAATTTATTAAGTATTATTTACTATGTTTAAAGTAAACGAACTGTATCAATAAAAACTTTGTACTGTTTATTATTATAAAAAACATATTGGAAATCCGAAATATTTATATTTCGTATTAAAAAAAAATGACTTTTTTTAAATCCTTGTATTTTTGCCGTATATTCCATAGGGACGAGATATATGACTACTCTTACGGGGAGGAGAGATATGTACGGCTCATGAAAAATTTACAAATAATGCATATAAATAAGTCGTAAAATGATGCAATAATTAAAATGCGTTTATAAAGTTTTATTATGGAATAAGAATAATAAATATGTGTATGAAGTAATAAATAATAATTACAATCTTCCCACCTGTATTACAAGTGTTATGACATGGTATATATTTCATGTAATGCATTTATTGTATTTAGTGTAATTCAATCTGCCCACTTTAGGCATAAATCCTGCCCGCTAAAAATGCCATATATCCCAAACAGGTGGAATATACAAGACAACAAATTAAACAAAGAATACAAGAGCAAAGTACTTATATTTTGTTATACAACATTTTTTACTTTACTATTCTTTTATACTCATGTATCACAAAATAACAACTAAGTCTTTTGCACGTACAGTAATCACTTTATATAGATTATAATTTATGATGGCGTTATTCAAAACAGTGACAAATATCGATTCAACTCAGAATAATTTCATTAATATTATA
>Ga0157364_1002674_pt1 | contig 16821 bp, 6 predicted proteins | sample AttsexASBM2_FD_111476 | JGI IMG/M metagenome (GOLD analysis project Ga0157364, IMG submission 111476) | Fungus gardens microbial communities from leaf cutter ant in Ribeirão Preto, State of São Paulo, Brazil - Atta sexdens ASBM2 | ecosystem: Host-associated > Fungi > Mycelium > Unclassified ... | reverse complement strand
TTTGTGATATTACTTATACTCTAGTTCTGTTAGGATTGCGTTTCAAGACTGAAAATTTAATTCCACGCGTAGTTTATAGGACTGGATATATAATATATAAATTCACACAGAATAATTTAAACGATAAAGATCCAGCTTAAGACTTTTATTTCTTAATCGTTATATATTCATATTACATATCTTAAAAAAATACTTAATTCAATAAAATAAATTTAATAGTCTCTCCGATTCACTCGATTACTTCTTCTTTTCCGGATTTAAAAGTTTCAATCCCAATTTGTCCCACTTTTCAAACAAAATCGAGACTACATTCATGTCTGAATAAACAATTTCGAATAATAACGATAAATGATCGCCGGAAGAAGAATATTCTCTCCGACAAAAGAATTGTCAATCTCTTCTCGGCGGAACATTAGTTCAAAAATGAGCAAGCGTATACAGGATGTCTGGATCGTTCCTAGCGAAATGCGTGCAATGCGGTTTGGGAAAAAGCTGTCCAGTTGATAGTCACGTGCAAAGCCGCGACGTCTCCGCTCAGCGTGGGAACGTCAAAGTGCGTTTACGAAGTCGCGTGCAGCATGGGGGATTCTGAGATACATACGACACCATAGCGCGTTACTCATTGGGCAACCGACGTAAATTGGTATCGACGCGTCCCGGTAATTTCCCAGGGGCGTTAACCTGTGACTTACGAGGTGGAAATACTACGTGGAAATCCTCTGACATGCGGAAGATCTTCACCGCTTTTGCGTCACGTACGATAATTTACATCCTCCACGTGGCATCGTTGAGATAATACGAGAAGTGATGAAAGCAGGGAAGGGGGAGTAAGATGTACAACCGGAAGACCAAAGAATGTATATTAACTTCTGGTGGCTGCACCGAGTATTTTTCTCTCATTCGATACTGGAATGTATATTTAAATCTGCGACTCTCTAAGAAATCCTTCTCCATTTTTGCGATATTTTCCCAGGGAAATAAAAACACTAGGAAATTAGAAACTCGTTCGTTACATGGGATACTTTATTTGCAGTGAAATAAAGTTTTTTTATATTCATCATGGTATATTAATCGTGGTTAAAATTGATTAAATATGTATAAAGAAAGAGATTTAAAGAATGATACGAGAAATATTTGGAAAAATAATTTTTTTTTGTGATAGAAGATGAGTCAAGCATAATATTTTCAAATGCATTTTGGAACTGTTAATAATTTAAAACCTATATTAATCTTCGCAGATTGAGGATTACGAATTGAATACGAGCAATTAAAATTATTTAATCGGTCGAATTTTAATTTGTAATTTTTAATCTTCAATATGTGATCTAATGTGGGCTTAACTTTTGTTTCATGAACCTTTCTCGCGGAATCTGTCATAATATACATGATATGAAATTCATCACCGATTATTTTACGTTCCATGGAAGGTCCAAGAGGGGTAACACGCTTCCATGCTCGAAATGTTCTCGGCTCGTCGCTGAAAATGATTGTTTAATGCATACCACTGAAATTAATTTCTCGTGTCGTGCCGACGAAATATTCGCGGTACAACGAAGGGAGGGAGTGACGTATGTGCAATGAAACCGCATAAACGTCACCTCTCAGAAGTGCCTTCTGCTTCTAACCCTCTCTCGGCGGTCGTGTTCTGCTTACTCACAGATTTACCATCCATTTCCGAGATGGCATATCCATGTACTTATCAGATTGTCTACCTTGTAACAGCACGGCAATACCATCGCTCAAAGAAGCCGGTGCGCACGATTGTGTCACGCTCTCGAACCCGTAATATTCATCTAAAGAACGTTCCTGAACATTTCCCATTGGGCTCTTTCGTCCTCCTTAAATCGATAACCACTGCCAACGACAGTAAAGAAGTGTTCCTTTGAGATTCATCTCGGGCGGTCCACGACAAAAATCTTCGACTCAAATCGCGCGTGTTTCACACTTCTTGCGCTTTTTTCTTTAAACACCATTCGAAATGTCTTCTTAATATTCGATTTCATCGTAAAAGTAAAAATTTGGTATCTTAATGTATGTAAATGTCAACGTAAATCGGTATTTTAATGACACCCGATATTATTATATATTTAACTCTCTGTGTAAAAAAATCTTCAATTATATAAAATATTCTGTATGTATAAAAAAAAGAGAATTAAGTTATATATCACTGGCGAATTAAATATAACTTCACTGACGAAATTCTTATTTTCACCTTGTTGTGTCATTGTGTTTATTTGCGGAAGATTTCACAAAATTTCCAGTTTACAGTTCCTTCGTGCTCGCGGGGTGTGACGGAATCGAATAAAATAGAATTTCGAAACGGAAAATGCCATTTCCGTCGAAACGTCAATCTCGAGCGCGGGACGTGGAAGTTCGACCGATTATATTACGCCGAATTCGTGTGTACCATGCCATTTGTGCGCATAAACGTCAGGAAAATTTTGAGCGATACGTGAGGATGAAAGGGCAAAAACTGGCTGGGAGGGAAGGGAAGCTAACAGTGAAATTTGCCGATCGTATTCCACTTCGTTGAACGAAACGTTTTGTATAACATTTGCAATGGCCCACGTTCGAAAATTTCACCGATGGAAAGGGGGCTCGTATTACGGCCACTTGGTATAATACACGAATAACTAACTGTATTGCTTTTCAAAAGCGTTTTAATAAAATCGTTTCAATAAGAGACCGTTGTCAAAAACGTGTGAAATTTCTATTAAAAACATCAATCCTTTTTAACTCTCTATTTAGCAATCGTTATTTCTACTAATTTCAATGAATAAGTAACGATCAATACTCAACGTCCAACAAAATCTAATTATGATAATATAATCAAATTTAAATATTTTAGTGAAATCTTAGAGTTCTAAATTCAGACTTTAACTCACTCATATTCTTTCAAGCTTACACAAGCATTTGATGTTATCAAGTCTGATGCGATTGGCATAATTTTCAGTGTGACATCATCGTCAACTCAATTCGTTAAGTGAAACGATCCAACCAATCGCAGCACGGCGTCAGTGCAATTCAGTCGGAAAAGAGATTCCACGAATCTCGTTATCCCAGCGATTATCCACGCATTAGTTACCTCACGTTCAAGAACGCAACTCGTAGAGTGTCTAAGGCGTAAAAGTGTTTGCGTAAGCATTTGATGGCAATGAGTTTTAAGTGAGTTTTGCCTTGCTAGCGCGATCGTGATCGACGTTACTGACCCTGACGTTTCTACGGTGTCAAGGATCGTCCGTCATCAACGAGTCAGAATCAATTTATCCTCGGTCATTTGAAAACTGTATAATAAAAAAATTACACAATGGAAATTTCATATTCTGTTAGCAATTTTTACCTATTTTTATATTAGTTCATATTTTATAACTGTTTTTGTAATTGCTTTATTATAGGCTTAAGCGATTTAAGATAACATTATGCTGATGCTTCACCTCTTGTGAGACGCATTTTTTTAATTACATTATTTTATAATGTATATTTACTTATATTTCTCTTGTTAATTTTGTCCTTTAATAAAAAGATTATTATCGTTATTATTATTATTATTATATTTGAAATCTAAAATTTCATTTTTTTCACGAAGGGACACTTATGTACTGTAATATTATATTTTATCCATCGACAATTATTACATCTGTTAGAATAAAATAAAATAGTAATATTATATTTGTGTTATATGTATTGTAAGAAAATCGTCAGTTAGCGTTTCAAAAGATAGAACGTTGTCTTATGCTCGGTGCGAAAAAGAAACTTCTTTCACACTTGGCAGTTCAGGAGGGGAATTTTTTTCACATTTGGCTACGATTGCCTCTTTCCTCAGACATATCCGTCCCTGCAATTTTTTTTCGCCGTAGCGTATCTGCGCGAGATCTCTTTTCCTCTCTCAATCGTGAGGGATTCTAAGAGTCAGTCACAGCAAAAAAGGGCTCATCTCAGGCGGTATTTCCGTTCTTAGTCTCGCGGGCAGACAAATCGCCAGACCAGGGGATGAATTAACGCCCGGCAATAATTTATGTGACGATTTATACGACGCTACGTTTGTCTCACGGTGTACGTGCATCCCTTCTTCTCTGTCGACAAGGCGACAAGGAAGTATTTAATATTTATGTATCATCGGTATTTTATGGTGTTGTTGGTTCACCATATATATCCACCGTCGCGACCCATATCAGGAAAGAGGGATAGCCGACACTCCAGCCATTTCGTTCGACTTGCTGAGGAAACTACGACGCGCGACATCCACGGGAAAATATATCGCGTCGTCCTGGATACTACCCGTTACCGGAAACGCGCTGTAATATCCATCGCCTAAGTAACGGCCCTACGTGACGACGTTAGCTCTCGTTCGCCAAACGGTGGAACGCTGTCAAACGAGCGCCGACGTTGTACCAAACTGACGCATGCGAATCTCAAAAACACTGAAAAAATAAAAGTATATAAAAATCTGATACGCTTTTTATGTTTTTTATGGACACTCGAAGATAAATTCCAAAAAATGCTTCAGGTTTCAAATTAACAATGCATACACATTTGGAAATTGTATTAAATTTAATATATTTTACTCTAAATGCTCCACTCAAATTTTTGTGTTAATTAACACAAGATGAATATGTTGAGAAATAACGCAAATATTATGTTAAAAAATTAACACAAAAATGTATCAGTGACACAATTTATAAGCAATCATACTTTTTCATATTAAAATGAACATTTAAAATGATACGTTAAATTAACACATTTATTTTTTTCTTATAGAATTAATATTTATTATATATAAGAAAAATTCATCATCGATCGAGAATTTCGATAAAAACCTAAGTAGATTATCGAGCAAAGCAGTTAATAAAACTTAAGATTTTTACTATTATTTCATGTAATCACTATTTTGCATTCATTCACGTACGGAGTCGTTTCTTATCTTTAAGAATTTAGAGATGTACAGTCATACAACGAATATCCCGCATCGAGTCGCTAATTTGATAGATTAGGACGGCGCTTAAGCCATTCGGGCGAGCTGTTAAATCCAACAGCAGTGGGGCAAGTAACGGTACGTGTTCTATTGTGCAAACGATCGCGCTTGCTAATTGTAACGGGCGGGCTAGTTGAATTGGTGCGGCGGTTCGCTACATCCCACATGCATCTGTCGAGGATGCGGGGCCCGCCCGCTCGCTTTCGGGGGCAGCAACACATGGTGGAATCGGATTATGACATGAAAGCGGTGTGACACGGCGACAATAACGCGTAACTGGAACACGGCGCGCGAATCCGGCCACGTCGCTGGACCATTAGCATTTATATGGCCATTCTGAGAGCTCGGATGCGTCACGCGTGCGTCGAAAACGCAGCGATGCAAATCGCGCCGATTAAAATCGCGTCACGCGCTCCGGCGCACATCGCGACGCTGGCGCCGCGTCGCGTCGCGTCGTCCACGTGTCGCCGCACGTTCCCGTATTATGTGATGATAGGCTTGCGGAAGTTCAATGACCGATGACGGCAACAACGTAACTAACTCGTGTTCAACTTTTCTTGTATTCAACTCTGTCCTTGAAAGTTTTGTGAACCTCCCGAAAAGTCCGAACGTCGGTAGCTTTTATAATTACCTTTTTAACTTTTATAATAAGTTACTTGAAATATTTTCATCAAAATTGTTGTATCTCTTTTATCCTATTTTATGTCGTTAAACAGAAACTTTTATTGTTTTTATTTTTTTAATGTAAGTATTCGTAAGCTTTAAAAGAAGACTTACTCGAAAGAAAAATAGAGAAAATATCTTCCTTCCGTACGTCTCTCATTTCTATTCTCATCTTATTGCTTATAGTAAGCCGTTTGCGCGAAATTTCGCTGTTTTCGTGGAACTGAGAGCTCGCGTAGCACACACGCCGCTTATTCCGAACGTGAACGACCGCGTGTGAGGCTGCATAGTCTCCTGCATCGCGGATAGGTAGGTGGATAGGGTGCTTGTTAAAATCCAATTTCGGCGGATTTGAACGTCAGTCGCTCGCTTTTGTTGAATCAGGAATACGCGTGCGAAGTTGTGCTTGGCGGCTGGTTGTGTGCGTGGTCCGTATGGAATAGCATAAGCCAGCATCCTCATGCGCGAGGACGCCACGAGAGAACGCCTCAAAGACGTTCTCGAGGATCCTGCTCTCAGCTTCGTATCCAACTCGACGTTGCTCCCTCCCCCTCCCCCCTCCCCTCTCTCTCTCTATCTATCTGTCGCTCTCTTTCATCGAGATATCTAAGGTGCCAGGTTCTCGGAATATCACGACTGCTTGTCACGTCCGTCCTCAGCGCGAAGCGCGCGAGCAAAAGCCGACTGTTACCATCGCGAAATCGCGATCGCTGTTGACAGTCATCAAATGACACTTGACTGGTTCGGATTATGTAGACGTGCCGCTCTCACCCCGCAGCTTTTGCACACTTTCCTCCTCCTGCATTCATTCCCCGTTCGTATTCCCCGTGCGAGTGAATTTTCAGCGAACGGCTTCCTTGCCGGGGATCCTTGCGATTTCGACGGGAGAACGTAAGCTCTGGAGCTTATCCCGTCGATTCTTCCGCCGTATGCCGCATTCACGAGCGAATATAAACGATCTCCCGATCTCGTTGACCTGATTGCATTAATGCTGCTATCGTTTCGTTCACGTGGTTCACCGTGCTCTACGACGAAGCGAGAAACCAAATCGTATAAATCGGTATTCCTACGGGTGTTATAAATCAGACTTTAAAAACCGATTCACTCATTGCCAGTTATGAGCTAAATACGAGGTGATTACAACGCCTAAGTAGCTTATTAAACTGTAATATTTCGCAATAGATTGTATAATTTTTTTTGTTGTATTTTATCTCTCAATTATTTACATTAGAATAGAAAATTCAAAAGTATCTAAAAAAAAGAACATTCCGAGAATATTTCAAGAATAGAATAATTATCCAGATTATATTTCACTAATAGAAAAATCGTTAATTCATAAGACGGTGAGAAAAGGAAATATAATATTCCAGCGAAAACATTTTTAAAATAATCGAGCATTTTAAATCCACCGATCCGAAAAAGACACGTAACTCTCTCAATTATTCATCCTACAATAAATTTTTGCAATTTTGATATATTTTGTACAGTTTGATTCAAGTCTTTCAATTATTCACATTGGAACAAATTTTGAAGATCCAAAAGAGTACTTAAAAAAGAAAGTATTCTGAAAATATTTCAAGAAATTAGAATAATCATCCAGGTAATTCCATGAATGGAAAAACTATTAATACATAAAACGGAAGAGAAAATATAATTCCGTCGAAAATACATTTTTAAGATAATCGAGCGTTTTAAAGCCGCCGATCCGAAAAAGAGACACGCAGCTCTCTCAATTACTCATCCCCCGCGAAAATCGGCAGGATAGCTGCCATTCTCTTCGGAATCTCTCTACTCTATCTTCTTCCTCTCTTTCTCCCTCTCTTTTATTTTCGACGCTGCCGCGTTGCTCGATTCGTGAAATTAGTCTGCGTCAATAATTGTCCTCTCTCGTCCCGGATTTCGATCAGGACGCCACTTCCATCGGAGTACTCCACATTCCGACGTTCCGGAAATTATTTTATCCTCTCTCTCTTTGCAGAGCCTGCTCGTCCTCTCGTTTCCCTCCTTCTCTTGCCGTCCTGCTAGACCGAACTTTCATTTTCCCCTGGTTTCCGATCGGTAGTTTCTACGGGGTGACCAATCGTTACCGGAAGATATTTTAATGACAAATACTTGGACAAATTTGCGATCGGTTTTACTCGACGAAAACTTGGATGATCACAGCTTAGTTACCAAGATAGTTGAACAATTACTTAGACGCCAGTAAAGTTAAACGTTGTACTTGAAATGTTATTCAAACTGCTTATTGAATTGTTTAAATTACTATATGAAGAATATATGAAATTAATAAAAAAAATAAATAATATTAATCCTATCATTGTCTCTCGTAAAATTGCTGTCAAAACTTCTGTAATATAAACATATTTATGAAAATTATTTTGCAGCTGATTCTGAGATAAATTTATTTTTATCTAGAATGAGAGAAAAAAAAATCTCGATGGAAATTCATAATGTATAAATTGATCATCACTGAGCTTCATTTTCGACTAATTTCGATTTATTATTGAAAACGTTTTGCACATAACGGTAGAACACCCTGTGTATCCAGTGCTCGCGCTTTTTGATCTCTCTTTTTGCGTATCCGCGCGCAGACAATAGATCATTGTTTCCGCGACTATAGGAAAAGCCTTTCACACGGAATGCGAAAGGGATCCTTTATTGGCGGCACATCGTGCCGACATTTTAGGTGTTAATAAAAAGGCCCAATGAGGACTGATTACTTAACGATCGCGAACGAAAAACTGAAAAGTTAATCAAGAGAAGCCAGTCAACGTTACGTATACTACATTACCATAATTGGTCGCATAAGTGAATTACGTTTGGGAATTTTTCCAGCAATTTAGGGTTATGTATATGTTATAGATATCGAAAGAGAAAAATTACATTTTTTAATCAATTTTTTTTATACCTAGTTTATACCTAAATAAATTTTCAATTTCAAAAGATACATTCACGTCTTCTCCGCTTTTCTTTACCGCCCGTTATTCAGTTTTAAACGTATCGGACAATCGCTGTATTTCTCCCTGTCGACGGACAATTATTATTTTACCCGCCATCGTCGTAATTGCACGCTTTTACTCTCACTTCCATCAATTTCCTCCTTCGCGTCTGCGGTTATTAAGCGCGAAAGAAGGGGAGGGAGGAGAGGTAGCGCATAAATCTTTCGCAGTTTTCCAGCAACGCGGCAGCAATTAGAAGACGCGCGAAACCGGTCAGGCATGATATCGAAGGAGCAATTACGCTATTATTAGAGATAGATTGAAATGAGTATTTCCAAATATTATACTATAGTATATTAATTTTTTTTTATTTTTCGTTGATTAGTCTGATATTGCGAGCGTTTTTCTCTTGCCAAGTAATTTGATACTTTTGATATCGTACCTTCTTATCGAGTATCTCGTAACAAGATGCTCGGAGATCAACGAGTTAAACTGGACTATCGCGAACACGAAAAGCGAGACTAGCATAAAATGGTCTGAAACTTCAGGGCGAAAAAGAGAGAGAGAGAGAGAGAAGAGGTTTAGCATTTTAAATATCGTATGTAATTATTACACGCAGGAAATTAATGATATAGAAAGTGTTGAAATAAAAATTTAGAATCTCACATTAAAAAGTGAAAATTGATCAGTCTTGAAAAAGAGTGGCTCAATTTTTAATCCTTAAGAGTGAGATTCACTCTAAAAGTTTTAGAAAGTATTTGTAAAATTTCTTGATGGTGATATTGCGTATCTTCTCACCGGACATCGCCGTTCTTTACCACAAAGTGGGATAAGGAAGAGACCGAATACCTTTTTTAAAAATTAGGTCACGTAAACCTCATAGTAACTGAAAGCTTAACGAGATTTGTGGTACAAGTAGAGGATTAAGCGTTCTAAAAGTGACATCTCTGAAAGTTCTTTTGCAAAATATATTACTGTGTATTTTTCATATTTCTATCTCGGTCACTTTGTCCACCGTTCTGATCCCACGTGACATTCGCCACCATCCTCATCGCTTTCCACTTCCCGAAGGGATGCGCGATGCGAAAGAACGAGAAAATCCCGGGGATATTCTGCTTGTCGTGGACTCCGTGGGTGGAGGTTGCCTGCAGCCAACCGTTTTCTCTCGCGAGCCGCTAATTACAAGAGCACGCGTAAAAGGCCTTTGAGAGGATGACACGGGACGCTTCGGCAACCGGATTACAGAAGAGCTATAACCCCTATTGTCTTTCAAGCTCGTTAGAGAAATAACTCTACGAGCGTTCCTACTGATGTCGCGGTGGCAAGTCTTTTTGCCGCTCTTTTCCGCGCTGAATTCTCGCGAACACGCGCGAGCGTTCTTACATCATTCGCTTTTTTTTTTGTCCGGAGCAGGCAGGAATCTTAATTGGAAATTTAAGCGGGGTTGCGGAGAGTTCGTTCTTCCGCCATCGGCAGCGTCGAGGGGCAAAAAATCCGTGCTTTAAATACCAATAGCCGTTCTTATTTCAGTTCGAAAATGAAATCTATCTCGAAATACCAGAACTTCGTATTATTAAAGAAAACATGAAGTACATTAATTACGATATTTGCACATAAAAAATAATTCAAATGAAAAAAGGCAAATAAGACTTTAAAATCACTCAGAACACATAAATAAAAATTGTGTTTTAAATATTTAAAATAAATATTTGTTCTATTTCACAAAATATATTCAGAGACATATTTTATGATTCTATTACCTAGTCATAATTGTTTTCAAGTATCCCGTAAGACGAAATGAGAGCTTTAAACGTATTTTCCTCAACATATTTTGCTTATACACGTCCTCTCGGCGCTACCTCACTTTCAATTCTAATTTACATGACTCATTACCTGTAGCGCGTGTGTTCCCTGCAAACAACGCAGGCGTGCACTTTTGCAAGCGTACGAAATTGCGCTACCCGGTGTACGAGAAAAAAAAAAAGAAAATATTCTCTTTACGGCACCCGTAAATAGCCATTTTTACCAAGGTGTGATCTTTTTCTACTCGCACACACATATATATATATTCTCAAAAATTAGTCCGGCTGCCCGCTCCCTTTATCAACGCGATGACGCAGCAAAACTTAGCGCAACGGATGACCGGACGTCGCGATGAATCGCGATATCATCGCTGAACACAATGGACACGTACACCGACATTGGGAGAAGGGTGCCGGCTCGGCAATTAATTTCCAACCTGGAATTAATCGCGTCCCCTTATCATGCCAGCCACGATACTTCGACCATCCCCACTGATCCCTTGCGAATCTGTCGTCGCTTCTGCGGGCGCTCGATCGCTTCGCGGCTTCGATTCTCTCGATCGGCTCCAATTCCTCACTCGGTAAAATATGCACGGACAACAGGAATATAGATATATCTGACCGTCGTCCCTCCTATCACCGGTCGCTAAAATCGGGTTAAGCCTCGCGCAACCTCGAACTCGCCAACGTGGGTTTCCAATTTAATTGTTCGCTCGATATGACGGTGTATCAAAGGCTGACCCACATCGTTGATTTCGCCAGAGCAGCGAACTAACTACCCATCCCTCTCGCCAATTTCTATCCCCTATTGCTGCACACCTTCGTATCTCCGTTTCGATGCGCTTTGCCAAGTTTGGACTTACGTCATTAGCGATTCGAGACACATATCTTGTTATCTTGCCGTTGCCAGTCGCAGTTGCTGCAGTAGAGTGCACGTCGATGAAGTGCAAGGGGATTGCAGTATGACGACATCGCGATAATAACACCGCGCTCTCTGGCTTATGTATATATTGTTACGTTGTACAATATAATATATAATACTGTATATACATTATCATTTTGCCATTATTTCGCGTAACATCATTTTCATTTTAATTTAAATTATCAGCCGGACGATGGATATTAGATATGCGGGAAAAAGGTTCTTTGGAGTAATTATATATTTTACGTTATTTATATGTAGAAAATTTTGTCGATTATTAACTCTTAAATGTCTTACTACGAAAACAATAAACATTATTGTACATCAATCCAATTCGATTGCTTATATCTTCCATAAAAATCAAAGTATAAGAAAAATTTTCTTTCAATTGAAACGCCAAAATATCAAGGAACAAACAAATGTATGTAAGCTTTATTGATAAAAAATTATAAGCAATAGAAAAAACATTGTTATACCAAATCGAAAAGGCGTTTGCATATCGAAAAAAGAATACGAATATAATTTTATTTATCGAAAATTTTCTCTGGAATCGTTCTCTGGAATATAATAAACTGACGCTTATTCTGAAGCAGTGACACTTTTATTGTAATAAGAATGCATTTAAAAGACCGCTAAATACGAGAAAATTTACCCAGTAAGATTTTATCTTCTTTTGTCAGTTTCAATGTAAATGTTTATGGAATAATTGGTTACAGCGACCGTTCTTATGAAATATACAACGACGGTTTCCCCGCGATGGCGAATTTCCTTTCTCAGACGATGTGACGTCAAATATAACGTAGAAAATATGAGCAAAATCCATGCTGGACGGGAGTCACCGACTCTCGTAATTCTCGCATGCGGCACAGGGTGTTGCCGTTGTAAACGCAAGGAACACACAGCGCGATCAATCTCGTGCGGTTCGCCGGCGATCAATCCGCGGTTCGCTTCGTCGGCACGAAAACCGACAGCGCGACATGGCTACCCGGTCTCTTCCGTGTGTGTTTTCGTTTGACCCTTCGTTCAACCCGGCGGTACTTCACGACCGTCCATCAGTCAGGCCGACACCCCCAGGTTCCTTTTACGAGCACGAAAGCGGAGATTACACCGTGAATTTTATTTTTTCAACTCATACTCTTCCAGTCGCGGAAGTGCCAGACTTGCGGAGCTGCCGGAAGTAACAGTTCTTTAACTACCCAAGGTCGGACTTCACTGGATATTTTTAGAATTAATATTGGAAGTAGAGATAGCAGGAAGATAACGGCGCGATTTTACTGTTGTAAAGTTGCAGTTGTTGTTTTTGTTTAATTAAAAATCCTAAATCTTTGAAAAAAGTTAATAAATTGTAGATGAGAAAACGTGTGTGCAGCCTTTATCGAAATTGAAAGGAAAAAGAGGAAGTGAAATTCTTCTAAAAATTGAAAGACTTTAAAGGAAAATTTACGATATAGATGCGATAAGATAGATGATTCATCTCTTTAGCTGTCTATCTACGTCAGAAAAGTGTTAAACATCTCCAGTTAATTATTGTATGTCTACCGCATATAACCAACCTTGCGAACGTTTACTTTCTACGTCTGGAGCACTAGCCGGAGCGTTTGTTACTATCTTGTTCCTCGGCTCTTGTAGCGCAAGCGTGGCTTTTAATAAGAGGATTTGCTCGTGACACAAAAGGCTATTGTTCTCAGGGCTATTATCAACTTACAGGACTTCCAGGTGCTCACTGTATGGCAATTTACGCTATGTATTAAAAATTATCTAACATTTTGTTCTGGCCGTCATGTTTGTAAAAATCGTGTAATTAAGTTTTATCACCGCTTTACAACAAACATGCCCCCCGTATGCGACGAAGAATCAATATTCTTTGTAAACTAAAATTATTAATGTATGTAGTTTGAACTATAGTTTTCCAGTGAATTCAAATATTATTAATCGAAAAATGGTATGTTAAAAAAATGGATTCCATAAAAAGTATCATTTAATTAATATTAAAAATAAATTATTATAAATTCGTATCGCACGTATGAGTTTATGTAGTACATTTATTTCTCATGAAATCCTTTTCGAACGTAATTTAACGCAATACGGAAAATGGGTTAGAGACAAGAGAGCAAGAACGATAGCGGCTCAATGCAGGGCAATTAGGTTCGCTTCATTAGAGCTAATTAACATCACAGCATTCCCGCGAGAATGTGTTGCTGTGAGCGGGAATTAAAAAGCATTCGCGTAAACGGTTTATATTTTAATATGCGAATCTATTTCGGTCCGTAATCTGCGCCCGGCAGTCCCGTATTTTTTTAATTAAGTCATCTCATCGGGTCGTTTCTCGACTTTCTTGCCTTGCTTATGAAGTTATTACATGAAAAAAGGCATCGGGGTAAACTGAAAGAATGAAAGGGGAAAATGTGTGACAGCGACGGCGATGGCGGTAGCGGCTGTCTTTCCGCGGCCTTTTAAAATCCACGGTAAATGTTTAATCGGTTAATATCGGAAAAAGGTGGGTAAAAAGTGCTGTCTGTGGCATCTGCGGCATATCGATATCGGTCTTTGGTTCCTTCTTCCGTATCGTTTTTCTTTTTTTTTATGGACTCGATTAAGAAAAGAGAGAGAAGAAGAAACAGTAAATGAAGAGAGAGAGAGAGAGAGAGAGAGAGAGAGAGAGAGAGAGCGAAAGAAATAGAGAGAAAGAGCAAAGAGAAGGAGAGAACAGGGAGCGAGAAATTTTCAGGGAGGAAATATTTGCAGAACCACGAAGAATACTCTGCAGCTTCCGTTGGCCGTATTTTATCGCTATCTAGTTTCTCTTGCTGATACCTCCACTCCCGTTATTGTACGGCCGCTATTGTAACTATATCGCAAATAGTGGTCTACTTGGAAGAGAGCAGTCCGATACATTGCATATTTTTTTGTATATTCCGATAATTACGGGCAGCAAACGAGCAAAGTTTGATAAATAATTTTTATAGACGAAAAATGTAACGGTCTGTTTGCGATAATAAAAACCGGCAAAAATATACTGACGGTATTTTCGACGAAAAGATACTTACAAGTCCATTTGCTACTACATGATTCTGCTCCATTTTTATTAAAGCAGATACCCTCGTCCGGGCTTTTTCCCCCCTCGTCAAAGCAACGAGATATCACCGCGAAGTTAATTTCGCAATGAAATATGCCATGGTAACCGCTTAATGTGTATTGTGATTCCCGCAGGATAGTTTTCTTTTGTGATGATGGTAAATAGTTACCGTGCGCTCGGTGGTGAGTTACTTTTGACAATTGTTAGTCTCTTCTCCAGAAATGGGAATCATTTATATTCAGACGAAGCAAAGCGCGGAATTATCCAAAGTGTAGACAAACATACAAAGAGATATCACAAAGCATTGTGCGAGTGAAGAAAACAAAGTGAGCATTCGAACATAGACAAAGATATGAGAGACAAGAATATAAACATAATATAAACGTAATATAATTATATATGATACATAATGCACTCTAATAAAAAGGATACAATATATTTTATAAAAGCACATTTTTGCATGAATTAAATATAAGATAAAAAAATAATTATTTTTAGTTAAATATTATTATTAAATCACGTTGAATAATTTGATAATATAATGGATGTTGTTTGTAAAATATTTTAATTATTTCACGGTAAAGTATACGTTCGTTTTAGCGGTTTTCTTGCTTTATGAATTTCAGTGCAAACATTTGATTTTTCTAAAATACTAAAATATTTATTTTTGAGAGAATAAATGTATTTTTATTACTCTATAACGTTCTTTTCTTTGCGTGAGATTTTTCTAAAATCCAGTTTTCCTGGAACAATCGTGCACAAATTCTTCTATTCTTCGAATGACATTGCGGTCCATTCGCGCATGCATGTGCAAAAGTTCCGCATGTAAAGGATAAAAAGTAAATAAAAACGCCAGAAAGTATAGTTTTCCGGATTGCAAGATGCGCTTCTCAAAGCACTCTCGCTCTATTGAGATGAGCGAAACGACTATGAACCTGAAAAAAATCTCTCGAAGATTAATAACCTTTCATTTGCAAGTTTGAGCTAAGTTTTTTGACACAAACGAAATTTTATTCTCCAATTTCTTTCTTATTTTTTGCTTAAATTTCAATTTTAATAAAGATTTTTATAAACAGAGGTTTCAACATTTGAGTTAAACAACTATTTGATAATGTAACAGAGATGTAATAGGAAAGTAATTTTGAATTTTTCCATATTTTTAAAAGCTTAAAGCAGTAAAAAAACTTAGGCTGACCAAAAAAGATCCAAATTGCAAAAGAAAGATTAAATCCGAGCTCTAGATTCTTTTCGATATTTATCAACAAAAATATATGCATACGTTCACAAAACAAGAATTGTGATTCTTATCTAAAAAGATGAAAATTATATCTGTTATGTCTCTCAAAAGCAAAAATATGTGAAAAATGTTTTTTTAATCTTTTTGTTTAGGAAAAAGACTATAAAATACAGAAACATTCGAGCATTTTCAGGCTAAATTTTGTTTCATTAATAAGGATATCATTGAATTGACAAATTGTCAGGTTAATATTTATAAACTTCAGATTTGAGAATCTTATTGGAATCAAAAATAATGAAAACTCTCGCAATCGATAGCCCGTCGCGTTTCTCTTCGTGTTCCTTGCGCCTTTTCTACCTGGCGATGAAACAAAAATATCCGGCGTGCATTTGCGCGGAAACGTGCGATTTTACGGGTCGCGGCTCACCCCCGTGTGTATCGCGACTCGGCTCCAAACCCTCTCTTGCAAAACTGAGCAAGGGCGCGAACCTGGAAATCAGCCGTGTATCGACCACGTTTTTCTTTCTCATGGACCAAATTTCGAACAAAATGTCTCGGAATAGCTTTTCGTAACTCGTTCGAGTCCCACCCGCGCAATACTCCATCGCGCTCGCACGTACGTTTGAATTATAACCCGCGCGTGCGGAGAGTTCGTAATAATCGCCTACGTTTTATCGCCGCTGTACAGGTCACCCAGTGTACAACAGGATGCGTCCCAGAGGGAACGCAACGAATCTCGCGTGCAGCCGAGCCTCGCGAATCGAAAGAGCCATGAATTTATATCCGAAAACAGCTCCGTTATTCTTGATAGTTTTATGGGGTTATTAGTCAGGGAATAAACTACTGTAACTGATATATTTGCGTATTTATCTGAATATATAGTGTACGATATATGTATTCTGTTATTTATTTTGTTTGATTTTTTTTCACATTTTATTTATATTAACCCTCTGGCTATTATGCATAATTATAGACTTCCAGGCATAGAAAGTAACGCGTTACTTTTAACACCGTTGTACTGTTATTTTTTTATAATAACGATTTGATAATGACTTTATAATTTTCCATAAAGATAATGATAGCGCCAAAAAAGAGTCACTTTTGAAAAGTAACTCGTTACTTTTTTTAAATGAATAACACGTAATGATAGTAGGTACTTTTTAAAAATGATTTTTTTTTCAATCTTGGCGTTATCGTTACCGATTATGAT